>Ga0256840_1001214_pt1 | contig 24757 bp, 21 predicted proteins | sample 355202metaG_FD_185969 | JGI IMG/M metagenome (GOLD analysis project Ga0256840, IMG submission 185969) | Hydrothermal vent microbial communities from Mid Atlantic Ridge, Atlantic Ocean - 355-202 | ecosystem: Environmental > Aquatic > Marine > Hydrothermal vents | place: Atlantic Ocean: Mid...
TCGAAGAACAAGCCCAAAGTATTCTAAAATTATCTTATTTTGACAAACTATTAAAAGCAAAACAATTTCAACGTAGAAAAGATGAAATGAATAAACCTTTGGAGCAGTATCGCTCTGAAGAATTAGAGAAAATGAAACAGAATTTTTATGATGATAATTTAAATTATAAGCATAAAAGACATTGTTTTGTACATAAAATATACGATGAAACTGCCGAAAATGTAAGCAATTTATACAGTAGCAGACGCGCGATTTATCGCAAAAGAAAATGGGAATCTATCAATTATAAAGAAGAAAATGAGTAAGAAAAAATTTGTAAAAATGCAGATGAGTTGTCCGATGCCAAAATTAGATTTTGATGTCATTACATTAGGTCACGGTTCTGGTGGAGTTCTAACCAATAAACTGTTAGACACTGGTGTTTTTGACCTGTTAAGCAACGATATTTTAGATGAAAGACACGATGGAGCATTTATCGAAATGAACGGTAAATTAGCCTTTTCTACCGATAGCTTTTTAGTTTCTCCTATCTTTTTTCCTGGTGGAAATATTGGCGAATTAGCCGTAAACGGAACTGTAAATGACATTGCAATGTGTGGCGCAGTTCCTAAATACTTATCGCTTAGTTTTATTATAGAAGAAGGCTTAACAATGAAAGAATTTTGGGCAATATTGACTTCTATTAAATTCGCTTGCGAAAAAGCAGGAGTTATGGTCGTTACAGGCGATACCAAAGTAGTTGAAAAAGGAAAAGGCGATAAAATATTTATCAATACAACAGGTATTGGTAACATTCATCCCAAAGCAAATATTAGTGCAAAAAATATTAAAGTAGGCGATAAAATTATCGTTTCTGGTAATATTGCTTCTCACGGAATGGCAATTATGTCTGTTAGAGAAGGTTTAGATTTTGAATCCGAAATATTAAGTGATACCGCAAATCTAAATCATACTATTATCGATTTAATCGAAAAATTTGGGAATGATATTCACTTTTTAACCGATCCAACTCGTGGTGGCGTAGCAACCGTTTTAAAAGAATTAGCCTTATCATCTTCTATTGGTATCGAATTAAAACAAAACGATTTACCGATTGATGCTCAAGTTTATGCTGCCTGTGAACTCTTAGGTTTAGATCCATTATATGTTGCAAACGAAGGCTTATTTTTAAGTTTTGTAGATGCTAAAATAGCAGACGATTTCTTAAAAGAATTACAAAAAGACGAAAACGGAACCAACGCAAAAATCATAGGCGAAGTCGTTGCAGAACATCCAAAACAAGTAATAATGGAAAGTGCTATTGGCGGAAAACGTGTTGTGAGTATGTTGCCTGGCGAACAATTACCGAGAATTTGTTAGGGGTTTAAAATGAAAAGTGATAAATGAAAAATCTGCGAAAATCAGCGATATCTGAGGGAGAAAAACAATAAATTTACTGGAAGAAAAACAAATAAATGAATTTCAAAACATTAGGAAATAAAGTAAAAAATGCCAGATTATTCAAAGGCTCGAAAGACCATCCGTTTTTAGCACCACGTGGTATTTTTGTAGCAAATAATATGTTGTTTGTTTCAGATACTGCAAGAAACCGAGTGTTTATTTGGCATAAAATACCAACAACCGAATTTCAAGAACCAGACATCATTTTAGGACAAGGCGAAATAGACGAAATTAGCAGAAATGCTGGTGGTGAAACCAATGAAAGTACCCTTTTATATCCTTCAGGAATTTGGAGTGATGGCAAAAAATTGGTTGTTGCTGATGCTTGGAATCATCGTGTTTTGATTTGGCACACCATTCCAACAAAAAATGCACAACCTGCAGATGTTGTTTTAGGGCAACCAAATTTCAATGAAAATTTACCAAATGGAGCGATTGGAAATGATCCAACTTCACAAACATTAAATTGGCCTTACGGTGTTTTTTCAGACGGAAAATCCCTTTGGATTGCAGATACTGGTAATAGACGTGTATTGTTTTTTAATGAAATTCCAACAGAAAATTTTGCTAAAGCGGATAAAGTCATCGGAAAATCAACTTTCACATCAAGAGATTATGAGAATAACGACCCAATTTGGCCTTATTCCATTAAAATTAATGAAAAAGGAAATTTAGCCATTGCCGATACACAATTCTACAGAATTTTAATTTGGAATGATAAAAACGATGCGTTTACTAAACAAGCAGATATAATAATAGGACAAGAAAATTTTGATAATGCAGGGCAAAATCAGTTTCGTTTGTCACCAGAAAGCAATACGCTAAATTGGACATATGATGCTTGTTTTTATAACGATGGAATCTTAGTTAACGATACTGGAAATAGCAGATTATTGGGTTTTCATAAAATACCTACAAAAAATAACGAAAACGCCGACTTTTTAATCGGTCGAGAAAATTTTAATACAAGTAGCGATTTTAAAGGCAATTTATTAGGTACAAAAAGTGCAATTTATTGGCCTTTTTCAATTTATACCGTTAAAGACACCTTATTTATTGCAGATACTGGCAATCATCGTATTGTGATTTGTGATATTAAAAATATATTAGAGTTATAAAGATCTAAATAAAACTCAAATAAAGCCAGTAAAAACCAATAATTATCGCAAATAAGCCTCCTGCAAAACGAATTCCTTTAAAGAAATTATCATTATGCTGTTGCTTAGAAATTGAAGTTAATTTTCCCACTATTAAAGCGTAAGTAGACATAGCCAAAATGGTACCAATGGCAAAACCAACTACATATTGTGTTCCATCTATTTTGGAAGAAAAACTCAAAGCTGGTAACAATAACAAAAAATGCGCAACACCTGCTAAGCCATGAATAAAGCCAATTCCAAAAGAAGAAATTAAGTTTTGCTTAATTACTTTTGCATGAGAATGCTCGCTATGCTTTTTATCGTGATTGTGTTTATGAATATGTATAAAAGGCTCGTTATCAGAATGAATATGTGGATGCCTATGACTTTTTCCCTCATTGAAAATTCGATAAAAAGCCCAAAACCCAACACCAATTAAAACAAAAGCAACGATTTGTTCTGAATATTTGGAAATACTATCTACAGGAATATAATCCTTAAAAATAAGCAACAATACACCTATTAATAACATACCTACAACATGCCCAAAACCCCATGATAAACCAATTTTCCAAGCTTTACGTTTAATTTCAATCGCTAATGGCGTAACAGCTGCTAAATGGTCTGGTCCAGAAATTACGTGTAGCATAGCGGCAAGTGTACCTGCTAAGATTGGGTATGTAAATAACATATATATATAATATTTATTGCAAGATATTAAAAAAAAAAGAAACTTACTATTTTAGTATAAAATAGTAAGTTAGTACATGTAGTTATTTGTAAAATAAGTTTTTCAATTCGAAAAGTAATTAAACTTAAAAAACATTTTTTAGAAGTACCAAAGGTGGGAATCGAACCCACACTCTCGAAAGAACTGGATTTTGAATCCAGCGCGTCTACCAGTTCCGCCACTTTGGCAATTTAGTTTTGCAAATTTAATAAATACTATATAACTTATCCTATTTTTTTACGTTTAAAATTTAGTATATATTTGAATCGGGTAATATTTTTAGTCTGAATCATTATTTTTTTATAAAATAGTAAAGCAAACGTATGAATTTTTCAAAAAGCAGTAAGTTAATTCGCATTATTTTAATTAGCATATCTTTTGTTATTGTAAGTGGCATTCTGTGGAATACCTATGATTTTTTTCAAAAATTTAAAGCCGAAGAACGAACTAAAATGAAAATTATAGTTGCTGCACAAAAAGAAATGACCAAAAATCCGTTTAGCAATGAAAATGTTAATTTTTTATTAGAAGTAATGAATAGTAACAATACAATTCCAATGATTTTTATTAATGATGGCGTACTATCAAGTAAAAATTTAGACTCATTAAAAGAGAATGACAGCATCTATTTAGAAGAGCAATTGGCAATAATGAAACAAAATAATAAACCAATTGACGGAAGCTATAACAACGGTACAAAAATAGTTAAACAAACTTTTTATTATAAAGATTCTGATTTATTAACCAAACTAAAATATTATCCATTAGCCTTATTATTAATATTAACCTTATTTGCAAGTGTTATTTATTTGGTAATCAAATCTACTCGTGCCGCAGAACAAAATAAACTTTGGGCAGGTATGGCAAAAGAAACAGCACATCAAATTGGTACGCCATTATCATCTTTATTAGGATGGATAGAGATATTAAGAATGGACAATGTAGATAAAAATACAATTATTGAAATAGAAAAAGATGTAAAAAGATTAAATACAATAGCCGATCGGTTTTCTAAAATTGGCTCTATACCTAATTTAAAGAAAATTAATATTGTTGATGAATCTAAAAAATCGTACGAATATTTAAAATCACGAAGTTCAAAACAGATAAATTTTAGCTTTAACACAGATAATGATCATTTATTTATTCAAGCAAATACACAGCTTTTTTCTTGGGTTATCGAAAATTTAATTAAAAATGCTATTGATGCAATGCAAGGAAAAGGCAAATTAGACGTAAAAATAAAATCGGATACCGATTTTATTAAAATTCTTTTTACCGATTCTGGAAAAGGAATACCAAAACATCAATTTAAAAAAATATTTGAAACTGGTTTTACCACTAAAAAACGCGGTTGGGGTTTAGGTTTATCTCTTGCAAAAAGAATTATAGAAGATTATCACAAGGGCAGAATATACGTTAAACAATCTACAATCAACAAAGGTACTACAATAGCAATCTCATTAAAAAAAACCTAATTACTTTTCTGATTAGCCTTTTCTATTTTAGACTGAAACGTATAATAAGCACGTTTAGCAGCAATTTCTTCAGCTCTCTTTTTAGAAGTTGCTCTACCTTTAGAAATAATTTTATTGTTAATTTTTAATTGTACTGTAAAATGTTGTACTTTTTCTTTAGACAAATCTTTCACTTCATTAAAAACAATATCACTTTTTATTTTTTGACACCATTCAATAATAACACTTTTATAGCTTGTAATTTTACCTTCTAATTTTTCAATATCAATATAAGGAGTAATTAAGGTGTTATTTACAAAATCTTCACAAATTTTATAACCTTTATCTAAAAAAACTGCACCAACTAAAGCTTCATAAATATTACCATAAATATTATCGCCAAATTTACTTTTCTTAACAGTACTATTTACAAAATCAGCTAATTTTAAATCTTTACCTAATTTATTCAAATTAGCTCTACTTACAATTTTAGCACGCATCTTAGTCAAATAACCTTCATTTTCTGAAGGAGCTATTTTATACAAAAAAGCAGACACAACAGTATCTATAATAGCATCACCTAAAAACTCTAAGCGCTCGTAATTATATGTTTTACCGTCAATAACTTTCTTATACGAACTATGCGTAAATGCTTTTCTATAATAAAAAATATTTTTTGGTTTGTAGCCAAGTATTGGTTTTAAATAAATTAAAAAATCGTTATTTTCTAAATGTATTTTTTTGTTTATTTTTTTTAAAAAAGAAAACATCAATTATTAATTTACAAACTTTTTAAAAAGAACACATGCATTATGACCTCCAAAACCAAAAGTATTACTCATGGCAATATTGACATCTCTTTTTTGTGCTTTATTAAATGTAAAATTTAATTTAGGGTCTATATTTTCGTCATCGGTAAAATGATTTATTGTTGGCGGTACTATACCATGTTTAATAGTAAGTATTGAAGAAATAGCTTCAATTGCTCCTGCTGCACCAAGCAAATGGCCTGTCATTGATTTTGTAGAATTAATATTAATTGTATATGCGTGATCGCCAAATACTTTTGTAATTGCTTTTGATTCTGCAATATCACCTAAACCTGTTGATGTTCCGTGCATATTGATTGCGTCGACTTCTTCTTTTTTAATACCAGCATCTCTAAGGCAATTTTCCATAACTGCTGTTGCTCCTAATCCTTCTGGATGTGGTGCTGTTATATGATGTGCATCTGCTGATAAACCACCACCAATTAATTCGGCATATATATTTGCTCCACGAGCAATTGCATGTTCGTATTCTTCTAAAATTAAAGCACCAGCTCCTTCTCCAGATACAAAACCATCTCTATCTTTATCAAAAGGTCTTGATGCTGTTTTTGGATCATCATTTCTTGTTGATAGTGCATGCATTGCGTTAAAACCACCAATACCAGCAATAGTTACTGTTGCTTCAGAACCACCAGTTACAAAAACATCTGCATGACCTAAACGTATGTAATTTAAAGCGTCAATCATTGCGTTTGATGATGAAGCACAAGCCGAAACAGTTGCGAAATTAGGACCTCTAAATCCGTATTTTATTGATATTTGTCCTGGCGCAATATCTGCAATCATTTTAGGAATAAAGAAAGGATTAAATCTTGGTGTTCCATCGCCTTTTGCGTAGCCTAAAACTTCGTTTTGAAAAGTTTCTAAACCACCAATTCCTGCTCCCCAAATAACACCAACTCTTGACAAATCTACTTTATCTAAATCTAATTTTGAATCTAAAACAGCTTCATCAGCAGCAACCATAGCATATTGTGTAAACTTGTCCATTTTTCTTGCTTCTTTTCGATTCAAAAAATCTGTGACTTCAAAGTTTTTAAGTTCACAAGCAAATTTTGTTTTAAATTTTGAAGCGTCAAAATTTGTTATTGGAGCTGCTCCACTAACACCATTGATTAATGATTTCCAATACGTTTCAATATTATTTCCTATCGGAGTTAATGCTCCTAAACCAGTTACTACTACACGTCTTAGTTTCATTTATTGTATTATTTAATTTTGGATAAAGATAAAAAAAAAACGAGAACTACTGTATAAGTAACTCTCGTATTTTTTTTAAAATAGTAAAATTATACTATTTAGCACCTTCAATGTAAGTAATTGCTTGACCTACTGTAGCGATGTTTTCTGCTTGATCGTCTGGAATTTGGATATCAAATTCTTTTTCGAATTCCATTATTAATTCAACAGTATCTAATGAATCTGCTCCTAAATCGTTAGTAAAGTTAGCTTCTAAAGTTACTTCGTTTTCATCAACGCCTAATTTATCAACGATGATTGCCTTTACTTTTGATGTAATGTCTGACATAATTTTTAATTTTTAATTTTGATTACGGCGCAAATGTAAACAATTAATTTTAATCTACAATTATGCACCAATTTTTATGCTACTAAATTAATAAAAATTCATTTAAGTTAACATAAGTTAATAATAATTCTTTTTTTTGTAACAAATTTAAATATTCTTTTAATGAAACGATTGGTATTATTTGCTTCTGGTTCTGGAACCAATGTTGAAAACATAATCAACTACTTTCAAAATAATAAAAACATTAAGGTTGTTCAAGTACTCACTAACAATAAAAATGCCAAAGTATTAAATAGATGCAACAAGTTGAATGTTAAAACATTAGTTTTCAATAAAACTGACTTATATGATTCGGACACTATTGTTAATTTATTAAAAACCGAAGCTGATTATATTATTCTTGCCGGTTTTTTATGGAAAGTACCTCAAAACATTATAGATGCATTTCCTAATAAAATTATTAATATACATCCTGCTTTACTACCAAATTATGGAGGAAAAGGCATGTACGGAATGCACATTCATAAAGCTATTGTTAAAAACAACGAAAAAGAAACAGGTATTACCATTCATTTTGTTAATGAAAATTATGATGAAGGCGCAATTATTTTTCAAGAAAAAGTAAAATTAACGCCATTAGATAATGAAAATGATGTGGCTAAAAAAATTGCGCTTTTAGAAATGGCAAACTTTCCAAAGATTATTGAAAAAGTAGTCATAGAGAATAGAGAATAGAGAATAGAGAATAGAGAATAGAGAATAGAGAATAGAGAATAGAGAATAGAGAATAGAGAATAGAGAATAGAGAAATCTAATTTTTTTGAATTTAGTATGACGAAAAAGAAAAAATATTATGTGGTTTGGCAAGGTAAAAAGAAAGGTATTTACACTTCTTGGAATGCTTGTAAAAAACAGATTGAAGGTTTCGTTGGCGCAAAACACAAAGCGTTTAAAACCAAAGAACTTGCCGAAAAAGCTTTAAACAGCGACTGGAATAATTACATAGGTAAGGACGTTTTTGAAACAACACTAACAAAAGAAGAATTAATAAAAATAGGCAAGCCAATACAAAACAGCATTGCTACTGATGGAGCTTGTGACAATAAAGGCAATGCAGAATATCAAGGCGTTTATACAGACACGAAAACATTTTTATTTAAACAAGGTCCTTTTAAAGATGGAAGCAATAATTTAATGGAGTTTTTAGGCTTGGTTCATGGCTTGGCTTGGCTAAAAAAAAACAAACTAAACATACCTGTTTATTGCGATAGCCGCACTGCAATTGGTTGGGTTTGGAAGAAAAAAATAAAAACTACCATCAAAAAATCGACAAAAAATAAAGAAATTTTTGACTTGGTAGATAGAGCCATTATTTGGCTAGAAAAAAACCCAGAAATGATTAGTAACAGCTATATTTTAAAATGGGAAACCAAGGCTTGGGGAGAGATTCCTGCTGATTTTGGCAGAAAGTAAATTATATACCAAACTATCCTTATTCCTTGTCTACGCTCTAATATCCTTTATATTTAATTGAATACTTGTATTTCCCTGCCATGTGTTTTCTTCAATAACATAAGCTATATCAAATGATTTTCCGTTATTAATTAACTCTTGTTTTTTACCCAAATTAAAGCCAATAGCATTGTAGGTTTTTTGATCAGCGTCTGAAATTATATTTATTTTTAAATGATCGCCTTCTGCTCCAACTTTTTTGCCATAGCCGTTATCTCGCATACCTGTAGATAAAAAAACAGGTTTCATATTTTTTGGTCCAAATGGTCCGAATTGTTTTAATATTCTATAAAATTTTGGTGTAATGTTAGACAAAGGTATTTCTGCATCAATACTAATTTCTGGCTCTAACAATTCTGGCGGAATGGCATCTTTAACAACTTGCTCAAATTGTGCTTTAAATTTAATATAATTTTCTGGTTTTAAGGTTAAACCTGCTGCGTATTTATGACCGCCAAATTGCTCAATAAACTCAGCGCATTCTTCCAGCGCATGATAAACATCAAACCCTTTTACTGACCTTGCAGAAGCCGCTAAATAATTGCCGCTTTTTGTAAAGACCAAAGTAGGTCTATAATACGTTTCTATTAATCTTGAAGCAACAATACCAATAACACCTTTATGCCAATTTTCATCATAAACAACACTTGTAAAATTATTTTCTTCTTCATTTTTTACAATTAATCGCAATGCTTCGGCAGTAATTTGTTGATCCAATTTTTTTCTATCTAAATTGTATTTTTCAATTTCTGTAGCAAATTTTTTTGCCTTATTTTTATCATCTTCCATTAAAAGGTTTACCGCATGAATACCCGATTTCATTCTTCCTGCAGCATTAATTCTTGGCGCAATAGTAAAAACAACATCGGTAATATTGATAATTGGTCGGTTAGCTTCTGCAATTAGTGCTTTGATACCAACTCTCGGATTTTTATTTATAACTTGCATTCCAAAATAAGCAAGTGTTCTATTTTCGCCCGTTACTGGCACAATATCTGCGGCAATTGCTGTTGCAACCATATCTAAATACGGAGTGAATTCTTCAATTTTTTGCCCTTTATTTACACCTAAAGCTTGAATTAGTTTAAAACCAACACCGCAACCACAAAGTTCATCATACGGATACGAGCAATCTTTACGTTTCGGGTTTAAAACAGCAACGGCTTCTGGCAATTCTTTGCTTGGTCTATGATGATCTGCAATGATAAAATCCACTCCTTTTTTAGTAGCATAATCTATTTTTTCTATGGCTTTTGTACCACAATCTAAAGCGATTATTAAACCAATATCATTATCGCTTGCAAAATCAATTCCTTTATATGAAACACCATAACCTTCCTCATATCTATCTGGAATATAAGTTACTACATTTTTATAATCTTTTTTTAAATAGGAAGCAACAACTGAAACCGCTGTTGTTCCATCTACATCATAATCACCAAAAACCATAATAATTTCTTTATTTGTAATGGCTTTTTCAATTCGGCTAACTGCCAAATTCATATCTTTCATTAAAAAAGGATCATGCAAATCATCTAAACTTGGTCTAAAAAAAGTTTTTGCTTGTTTATAAGTTTCTATATTTCTTGAAACCAATAATTTAGCAATACCATAATCTACATTTAACGCATTAGAAAGGCTTGTTACTATTTGCTTATTTGGTTCTTGTTTTTTATTCCAGCGCATTTTTTTATTGATTTTATTTATAAATGACTTTATATTAAATATTACTCGCAACACAAGTAATAGTTTCAGAAACATTATTGACATCTAACTTTAAAATATTTTTTATAAAGAGCTTACATATAATTTCTAAAAACAACAGTCAAACACCTATTTTATTACATATTTTATCAAAAGTAAAACTTTTTTGACTGTAACACCATACTATTTTCAACTAAAAAGCACTTTTACTTATTAAAACACAAATAATTACTTAGATTACAAGGTCTAACCCATCATTTTACTATCGGCAAAACTAAAATAATCATTTTGTACAATAATTAGATGATCCAAAACTTGTATGTCTAAAGTCTTTCCTGCTTTATATAGTTTCTTCGTCAAATTTTCATCTTCTACACTTGGTGTTTTTTTTCCTGACGGATGATTGTGACAAAGTATTACAGCAACTGCTGAAATTTCGAGTGCTTTTTTAAAAACAATTCGGCTATCAACAATTGTACTAGTAATACCACCTTTACTTATTTGCCGCTTATGAATAATCTTATTCGCATTATTTAAAAAAATTACCCAAAATTCTTCATGGTCTAGGTTTCCAATAATAGGTTGCATGATATTAAAAACAGATTTACTACTCTTAATTATCGGTTTACTCATAGCGTTCTCTAATTGTGTTCTTCTTCCTAAAGTTATTGCTGTTATGATTGAGATTGCTTTTGCTTCTCCAACTCCTTTGAATTTCATTAAATCTGAAATAGATAAGGTTGCTAATTCGTTTAAATTATTATTTACCGATGCAAGAATACGTTTGGATAAATCAACAGCAGACTCTTGACGGTTGCCTGAACCAATTAAAATAGCTACTAATTCTGCATCAGATAATGATTCACGACCTTTAGAGAGCATTTTTTCTCTTGGTCTATCGTCTTCTTTCCATTGATTAATTGGTAGGCTTATCTTTTTATTCACAGTGCTAATTTCTGTAAATGTACTGAATATTATTTTTTCTTTCTAAAAGATGACAAAATCATCAAGGCAAACTCATACTTTTACCATCTAAAAATCATTAAAAATGCATACTTTTACACTTTTAAAGGTGAGAACATGAAAAAAATTGAACATATTGGTATTGCTGTCAAAAATTTAGATGATTCTAATGCACTTTTTGCAAGTCTTTTGGGTAAAAAACATTACAAAACAGAAGCGGTTTTAAGCGAAGGTGTAAAAACATCTTTTTTTCAGGTTGGCCCTAATAAAATTGAACTTTTAGAAGCTACAAAAAAGGACAGTCCGATAGCTAAATTTATAGAAAAAAAAGGTGAAGGCGTACATCATATTGCCTTTGCAGTAGCAAATATTTATACAGAAATTGAACGTTTAAAAAGTGAAGGTTTTATCGTTTTAAACGATCAGCCAAAAAAGGGAGCAGATAATAAATTAGTTGTTTTTTTACATCCAAAAAGCACCAACGGTGTTTTAATTGAATTGTGTCAAGAAATTAACGAATAGTTAAGAGGTTTTCTAAAAAATGATTCGTAACAATTTAGTATCTTTGCTTTTTTATTAATTAATTCTAATCAATGGGCTCATTTGAAAAATATCAAAAAAGACGTTTACGCTCGTCTTACTTTTCTGTAGTGATAAGCATTGCTTTAGTTTTATTTTTGTTAGGTTTATTGGCTTTACTTGTTTTTCACACTAAAAACATCTCAAATCACTTTAAAGAACAATACGCAATTAATATTTTTATTAAAGAAAATTCATCTAAAAAAAGTATTAATAAATTACAGAATACTTTAAAAAGCAAAGCGTTTTCAAAAAAAATAGCTTACGTATCAAAAGCAGACGCATTAGAAATTTATAAAAAAGATATTGGCGAAGATTTTATGGAATTTTTAGGCGAAAATCCTTTACAGAATAGTATTGATTTGTATTTAAATGCAAATTATGTTATGTCTGATAGCATTCAGAAAATAGAAAAAATAATTCTTAAAAATAAAATTGTTGACGCAGTTACTTACGACAAGTCATTAATATCCTTATTAAACGAAAGCGTTAAAAAAATTAGTTTTTGGATGCTTGTATTTAGTGGTTTATTAAGTTTAATAGCCGTTGTTTTAATTAATGGTTATTTACGCTTGTCTATTTATGCAAAAAGATTTACTATAAAAACCATGCAAATGGTTGGCGCAACAAAACGTTTTATTAGAAAACCGTTTTTGTATCGAAGTGTAAAATTAGGTATGGCTGGCGCTATTCTTGCAATTTTTGCCCTTGTAGTTTTGTTGTTTTACTTAAATAAAAAATACCCAAATTTAGATTTAATTAAAGACAAAGTAAATTTATCAATACTTTTTATTGGTATTTTTACTTTAGGGATATTAATTACTTGGTTAAGCACATTTTTTGCAACCAAAAAATTTTTAAACTTAGCGTCAGATGAATTACACGTCTAATTTATCTTAAAAATAAGGTCATACTAAACATTACGATACTATTTTAGGTCGAACTCAGGTTATTAAAGGCGAACCTTTTAGCTTTAAAATGATAAAATAGTTTTATTTAATTTTAAGTAATTCAATCCATTGGCTAAATATATCTTCGTTTTGAAACTCTAAATATTTTTGATAACTATTATTACCCATTTTGTTTCTTAAATTAGAATCTAAAATTAGTTTTCTTATTTTTTTTGATAAAGCTACATGATTATTTTTTGGAACTAAAAACCCATTGTAATTATCTTCAATTAAATCAATCACACCTCCATCACTTTTAGTACTAACTAAAGCATTTTTATATGCAATAGATTCAAACAAACCCATTCCAAAACCCTCACAATCTGATGTTAAAATAGAGATTGCACTTTTTTCTAAATGCACATCAACATTGGTAACTTCTCCCAAAAATTGTACATTTTTTATTTTATTACTCGCTACATATTTTTTCATTATAGTTAGTAAACTTCCATTTCCTAAAATTTTAAATTGCCAATCAGGAAATTCATTAAAGAGTAAATTCCAAGCTTTAATACTTAAAAAAGCATTTTTATGTTTCCGTTCCAAACGAGAAATGAAGACAATACTTTTCTCTTTACTTTTTAAAGTAAACTCATCACTATTAAAGTCAAATGAAAAAGGATTATGTATAGTATGTATATTTTTAAATTTAGTCTGAAATAAAAAATTAAGTTCCTTTTGCACACCTAAACTTACAGTTACAAAACCATTATCAGCATTTAAAACATTCTTTAGTAATTTATTCTTTTTAAAAGGATAAACTATTTTAGAAAATAAAATTTTAAAAATAATTAAGGGTTTGTTTTTTATATCAGACCAATATAAATGTTTCTTTAAATAAGCATATGGCGAACCATGATAATGCAAGTAAGCCTTGCATTTAGTTTGTGCTACAGCATTCAAAATATTCTTAGAAATACTCATATTATCACCTTGAAAAATTAAATGAGTGATACTATTTTTTTCAATATAATTACACAAGTCTTTAACCAAATTATTTTTTCTAATTGACTTAAATTTAAGTGCTATATCAAAATTAATAATTTTATTCCTCTCATTTTCATTGGCAAATGAAATGACACTATAAACATTTAAACCGTTGTTCTTAAACAATGAAATTAATCTCGAATTTACGCGTTCAACACCTCCAACAGCGGTGTGATTAATTACAAAAAAAGATATTTTAGTTTTCAAATACTCTATTTTTTTGTAAAAATAGTCTATTTTCGTGGAAAAATTAGCGTAAATAGATAATGACTACATCAATTTTTAATTAATAAAAAATGAAATCCTTATTTTTGGTAAACTCACCTTTAGAAATGATTAGTGCTATTGAAGCTCGTGCTCATTTTTCAATTACGAAAACAAAACTACTATTATATATTAGTGATACTGATAAAAAAGTAATAAGGTTTTTATTAAAAAAATCAGGAAAATGGGATGACATCAAATGGATTTCTAGAAAATCTTATTATGGTCTTTCATGGATTCGTTTAATTAAAAAATTAAAAAAAGAAAATTACAACTACTTTCTATCTCCTATAGGAAGTTTAACAAGTCACTTTTTATTTAATTTAAAATTTAAAAAGCATTATTTTTTAGATGATGGCACGTTAACATTAACATTAGCTGATTACTATAAAAAGAATAAAGATATTTCAAAAAAAATGTCTCTTTTTGAAGGCAAAGACAAATATGGTATTAAATATAATTTGATTGAATGGTTGCATAAAATATTTAATCATAAATTTAGAGGTGTACATGTCGCTCCTAATTTTTTTACTTTTTTTGACATTAAAGATTGGGAAGGTCAAACAGTTATACTAAATAATTTTAATTGGTTTAACTCACTTTCTAATAACAAAGAAGCCTCTAAAAAGATAGATGAAATTGTGTACATCATAGGAACTGCTTTAGTTACAGATAAAATTCTTTCTTTAGAATATTATATAAGTATTCTAAAGAAAATGAAAAACAAATATTCAGATAAAAAAATAATTTATATATTTCATAGAAGAGAAACAAAAGAACAACTCAAAAAAATTAAAAAAGAAACAGGTATTCTAATACAAGAAAACGAATATTTAATTGAGATTGATTTTTTTATGAATAACATCATACCAACACATATTGTAGGCACAGTATCAACAGCACTATTTACTTTAAAAAAAATATATGGTCATAATTTAAAAATAGATACTTTTTCTATTGAAACAAATCAAATCGCTAATAATCATCAAATAGGATTCAAAGCTGTTTTAGAATCACAAAATAAATATGTAGATAATATATATCTTTAATAATCTGTATTCTATGATTAGGAAAAGACTTTTGCTTCTTGACTTTTCTACAGGTAAAATTACATAATGGGTATTATTGAAAATTTAAACTTAACAATAAAAAAGCTTTCAAAATTAATTTGAAAGCTTTTTATTATTTGCATTTGATTATGTTAAAATATTTATTTCAATTTTTTCTTAACTTCTACTTCTTGATATGCTTCAACGATATCTAATTCTTTAATGTCGTTGTAATTTTTAATTTGCATACCACATTCGTAACCTTTAGCTACCTCTTTAGCATCATCTTTAATTCGTTTTAAAGAAGCCAATTCACCAGTGTAAACAACAATATTATCACGTATTAATCTAATTTTAGAATTTCTAAACACTTTACCTGTTAACACCATACATCCTGCAATAGTACCAATTTTAGAAATTTTATATGTCATTCTAATTTCGGCTGTACCAGTAATTTCTTCAACAATATCTGGCGATAACATGCCTTCCATTGCGTCTTTTATTTCATCTATAACTTGATAAATAATAGAATATGTTCTAATGTCAATTTCTTGTTCTTGAGCTAAAGCACTTGCTTTACCTTGTGGTCTAACATTAAATCCAATAATAATTGCATCTGAAGCCGAAGCCAATAACACATCTGATTCTGTTATTGCTCCTACACCTTTATGGATAATTTTAACGTTAATTTCATCGGTAGATAATTTCTGTAACGAATCAGTCAATGCTTCAACCGATCCATCAACATCTCCTTTTATAATAATATTAAGCTCCTTAAAGTCGCCTAAAGCAATACGTCTTCCTATCTCGTCTAACGTAATGTGTTTCGTTGTTCTAACAGATTGTTCGCGCTGTAATTGTTCACGTTTACTTGCAATGGTTTTTGCTTCACGCTCATCTATAAATACATTAAACTTATCACCCGCTTGTGGCGCACCATCTAAACCTAATATAGATACTGGTGTTGAAGGTCCTGCTTGTTTAACTCTTTTACCTCTTTCATCTGTCATTGCTTTAACTTTACCACTATGTGTACCTGCTAAAACGTAGTCACCTATATTTAATGTACCTTCTTGCACTAAAACAGTAGTAACATAACCCCTACCTTTATCTAATTGTGCTTCAACAACAGTACCAATTGCTCTTTTATTAGGGTTTGCTTTTAAGTCTAACATTTCTGTTTCTAAAACAATTTTTTCTAATAAATCGTCAACTCCTGTACCTAATTTTGCTGAAATATCGTGAGATTGCACATTTCCACCCCAATCTTCAACTAAAATATTTAATTGAGAAAGTTCCTCTTTTACTTTATCTGGGTTAGCTCCTGGTTTATCAATTTTATTTATAGCAAAAATCATTGGTACGCCTGCGGCTTGCGCATGACTAATTGCTTCTTTAGTTTGTGGCATTATAGAATCATCTGCTGCAATTACAATTACAACTACATCAGTAATTTGTGCACCACGAGCACGCATTGCTGTAAAGGCTTCGTGACCTGGTGTATCTAAAAATGTTATTCTATTTTTGTTTTTCAACTCAACTGAATATGCACCAATATGTTGTGTAATTCCACCTGCTTCACCTGCAATAACATTTTCTTTACGTATATAATCTAACAAAGATGTTTTACCATGATCAACATGACCCATTACCGTTACGATAGGAGCACGAGTTTCCATGTCTTCTGGAGCATCAATTTCTACATCAATAGATTCTTCTACCTCTGCACTAACAAACTCAACTGTATAATCAAATTCATCAGCTACAATAGTTAATGTTTCAGCATCTAAACGCTGATTCATCGTTACCATCATACCTAAAGACATACATGTAGATATTATTTGAGTAGCAGATACTTCCATCATTGTTGCAACCTCGCCAACAGTAACAAATTCAGTAACTTTTAATATTTTAGTTTCAGAAGCTTGTTGCTGATCTTCTGTTTTTTGTCTGTGTAAATCTCTTTTATCTTTTCTATATCGAGCACCTTTTCCTTTTTTACTTTTACCTTGTAAACGTTCTAAAGTTTCACGTACTTGATTTTTAATTTCTTCTTCTGTAGGTTCTGCCTTTACAACAGGTTTTCTAGCTTTATTAAATTTACCTCTTTGTGCTGGTTTATTAAATCGTCCACCTGCTGATCCTGGTTTGTTAATACGTTTACGCTTGTTACGTTTATTCGCTGGTATCGTACTAGTTGATTTACTTTTATCGTCAACTTTTTTCTTTTTAGGCTTTGCAAATTTAGATAAATCAATTTTTTCACCTACAGTTTTAAAGCCTTTAAGTTTTTTATACTGTGTTTTTATTTTTTCTGGTTCTACAGCAACAGCTTCTGTTTTTTCAACTTCTTTTGTTTCTTTTTCTGTAACTGGTTCTTTTTTTACTTCAACAGTCTTTTTTTCTACAAAAGCTTTCTTTTCTACAACGACATTCTTTTCTTTTTTTACAACAGGCTTGCTTTTTTCTTTTTTAGGAGTCGTGGTAACATCTAAATTTCCAACCTTTTTTATACCTGGCAATTTCGGAGCAGAAACTTCTATTTTTTCAGTTTTTTTAACTTCTAATGGTTTTGGTGCTTCAACTTTTTTAGGCGCTTCGGTTTTTTCTACCGAAGCAGTCTTTGGCTTAGATGAAAGGTCTAATTTCCCTACTTGCTTAATGCCAGAAATTTGCTCAGACTTTGTTTTAAAAATTTCTTTCTTTTTAGCTTCCTCTTCTGCAATTTTTCTTTTAAGCTCTTGTTCTTGCTCTATTTTTTTACGAATTTCTTCTTTCTCTTTAAGTTTTTCTTCTCTAACTTCTTTAGAGTTTAACTTACGAGATTTATCAGATTGGAATTCATTAGAAAGAATATCATAGACCTCTGATGATATTTTGGTTGTTGGTCTTGCTTCGATATTGATATCTTTAGACGCAAGAAATTCTACAACTCTATCAAGAGATATATTCAATTCACGTAAAACTTTATTTAGCCTTTTTTCTCTAGCCATAAACTTTATTTAATATTACTTCTATTCTATATAAAAAGCTTTTTGCTTCTTATTATTTTATTTATTTAAATCAACTATTGCATTATAATTTATTCAAACTCTGCTTTCAAAATCCTTTGTAATTCTACAATAGTTTCTTCTTCTAAATCAGTTCTTTTTACTAAAAAGGCAACATCTTGTTCTAACACACTTTTTGCTGTATCAAAACCTGCATTTTTTAGTTCTACAATTACCCAATCTTCTATTTCATCTGTAAATTCTGTCAATTCAACATCTTCATCATCAATACCTTCTCGCTGAACATCTAATTCGTATCCTGTTAACATACTTGCTAAACGGATATTAACTCCACCTCTACCAATTGCTTTTGACACTTCTTCTGGTTTTAAGAAAACATTTGCTCTTGGTTTTTCACCATCAATAACTTCTTTAAATTCAATATTTACAACTTTTGCAGGACTTAATGCTCTTGCTACAAATAAATTTTCATTTTTTGTAAAATTGATAACATCAATATTTTCATTACCTAATTCTCTAACAATACCATGTATTCTCGAACCTTTCATACCAACACAAGCTCCAACAGGATCTATTCTATCATCATAAGAATCAACCGCTACTTTTGCCTTTTCTCCTGGTATTCTTGCTACTCTTTCGATAGTGATTAAGCCTTCAAAAACTTCGGGTACTTCTTGCTCAAATAATTTAGTTAAAAATTCTGGAGCAGTACGTGAAAATATAATCACCGGTTTATTACCTCGTAATTCTACTGATTTAATAATACCTTTTACAGTATCTCCTTTTCTAAAATAATCTGATCTTATTTGTTCACTTTTTGGTAAAATCAATTCATTACCTTCATCATCTAATAAAATTACAGCGTTATGACGTACATGATGTACTTCTGCTGAAAACAATTCACCTTCTAATTCTTTAAACTGTTTAAATAGATTTGTATTATCGTGTTCGTGAATTTTAGATATTAAGTTTTGACGTAATGCCAAAATTGCACGTCTTCCTAAATCTATTAATTTAACTTCTTCAGACAAATCTTCACCAACTTCAAAATCAGGTTCAATTTTTTGCGCATCATCTAATGAAACCTCTGCATTCGAATCTTCAACTTCTCCGTTTTCAACAACAATTCTATTTCTCCAAATTTCTAAATCACCTTTATCTGGATTAATAATTATATCAAAATTACTATCCGACCCATATTTTCTTTTTAAAGCAGCTCTAAAAACTTCTTCTAATATAACCATTAGAGTAGCTCTGTCTATTCTTTTATCATCCTTAAATTCAGAAAACGAATCAATTAATGCTATATTCTCCATTTTATGATTTTCTTTTATTTGTATTGTTTGATAACATCATCATATAATATAATTTATTTTAAAATAAAATTTTAACTTTTGCTTGTTTTATATCTTCAAATGCAATAATTGCATTTTTTGTAACAGTTACTTTACCTTTACCTATTGGTTTAGGCTCTCTAACTTTCCATTCTAATTCTATACTATCTGAGTTTAATGCAATTAAAGTACCCTCAATTTTATCAGACTCAGTTTTCACTTTTAATATTCTACCTAAATTCTTTTTATATTGCCTAACATTTTTTAATGGATCGGCAATATTTGGCGAACCAACTTCTAAAGAGAAATCATTTTCTTCTCTATCTAAATTATTTTCAATATGCCTACTAATTCGAACACATTCACTTAGTTTTATACCGTTATCTCCATCTACAACAATCTTTACAACATTATTCTTAAGAAATTTTACATCTACAACAAAAAGTGTTTCATCACTTGATATTGCTTCTTTAATTAAATCTAATACTATATTTTCTTCCATTTATGCTATAAAAAAAGAGGACTATCTGTCCTCTACAATTCCAATCAACCGATATTTCGAGTGCAAACATACATAAAAGCTTTTATATTAACAAATATCATTGCAATAAATATTAAATTTTGTATCTTTACGTTATATTATAACTTTAAAATATTACCTACATGAAACGTATACTAGTTCCTATAGATTTTTCTAAACAAGCTGAATGCGCTGCAAAAATTGCCGCTAAAATAGCAAAAAAAACAAATGCTGACATCTTTTTATTACACATGTTAGAAATGCCTCAAGGCGTTATTGATGCAATGTCTGGAAACGACAACAGCACGCCTGCATCACTATTATTTATGAAAAAAGTACATGAGCGCTTTGATGAGTTAAAAACCAGTGATTTTTTTAAAGGTATAAACATAACTGAATCGGTTCAATTCCATAAAGCATTTGATGGCGTTATTGAAGAAAGCAAAAAACAAGACATTGATTTAATTGTAATGGGTTCAAGTGGCGCATCTGGCCTTAAAGAAATTGTTGTTGGCTCAAATACCGAAAAGGTAGTTCGACATTCTGAAATACCAGTATTGGTTGTAAAAGAAGGTAGTGATAATTTAGAAATAAATAATATTGTATTTGCTTCAGATTTTAGTACTGAAATTAAAAGTAAATTCCAGAATATAATTGATTTTGCAAATATTTTTGATGCTAAATTGCATTTACTTTATGTAAACACACCACATAATTTTAATAACACAAAGAAAATAAGCACTACGGTTACAAATTTTATAGCTGATTTTGATATTAAAAATTTTGAAACATATATCTATAATGAAACTTCGGTTGAAAATGGTATTTTAAATTATGCTCAAGAAATTAATGCTGATTTAATTGCAATTAACACACATGGTAGATCTGGTATTTCAAGTTTTTTTAATTCAAGTATTAGTCAAGATTTAACAAATCACGCTATCAGACCTATTATAACTTTTAAAATATAATAACCTGAGTTCGACCAAACTTAGGTTGATACTTTAAGAAAGGCATATAACATAAAAAACTATTGATTAAGATCAATAGTTTTTTTATGTTATATAATAATGAATTATTTTAAAATTCTTCTTCTCCTTCTCTAAGTGGCATATTTTGCGGTGCATAATCTTGTTCGTAAGGTACTCCATTTGCATCTACTTTACTATAATCATATGCCCATCTTTTAACTTCAGGTATATCTCCATACCAATTTCCATGAAAATGTTCTACAGGTGCAGTCCATTCTAAAGTATTAGCTTTCCAAGGGTTTTGTACAGCTTTTTGACCTTTAAATATACTTATAAAAAAATTTCCTAAAAATATTAATTGAGCAGATCCACCCAATAAAGCAAACCAAGTAATTACTCTATTTATTGGTGCTAAATCATCAAATAATGGAAAAGCGGTATTGTTAAAATACCTTCTTGGCAAACCTGCCAAGCCTGTAAAATGCATTGGGAAAAACACACCATAAGCTGCTACAATCGTAATAAAAAAATGTATGTAGCCTAATTTTTTATTCATCATTCTTCCAAACATTTTAGGAAACCAATGATATACACCAGCAAACATTCCTAACAATGCAGATATACCCATAACTAAATGAAAGTGCGCTACAACAAATAAAGTATCATGCACATTAATATCTAATGCTGAATCTCCTAATATCAATCCAGTTAAACCTCCTGATATAAAAACGGATACCATACCAATTGAAAACAACATACCAACATTATATTGAATATTACCTTTCCACAAAGTAGTAATGTAATTAAATGCTTTTACAGCAGATGGTATTGCAATTAACAGCGTAGTAAAAGTAAATACCGAACCTAAAAATGGATTCATACCTGTTACAAACATATGATGACCCCAAACAACTGTTGATAAAAATGCGATTCCTAACATAGAACCAATCATTGCTCTATAACCAAAAATCGGTTTTCTTGAATTTGTTGAAATCACTTCTGAAGTAATACCTAAAGCTGGTAATAGTATAATATAAACTTCAGGATGCCCTAAAAACCAAAATAAGTGTTCAAATAAAATTGGCGAACCACCTTGATAATGTAAAACTTCTCCTTGTATAAAAATATCTGATAAATAAAATGATGTTCCAAAACTACGGTCAAATATTAGTAATAAAGCCGCAGATAATAATACAGGAAATGATACCAAACCAATAATTGCAGTAATTAAAAATGCCCAAATAGTTAATGGCAAACGAGTCATTGTCATTCCTTTTGTACGTAAATTAAGAATTGTAACAATGTAATTTAAAGAACCTAATAATGAAGCTGCAATAAATATAGCCATTGAAATTAACCATAAATCCATACCCAAACCAGAACCTGACATTGCTTGTGGTAATGCACTTAAAGGTGGATAAATTGTCCAACCAGCACTTGCCATTCCTGAATGCACAAATATTGAAATTACCATAATAACACTCGAAAGGAAAAACAACCAATATGATATCATATTTAAAAAACCAGATGCCATGTCTCTTGCTCCAATTTGTAATGGAATTAATAAGTTACTAAAAGTACCACTTAAACCAGCTGTTAACACAAAGAAAACCATGATAGTACCATGAATTGTTACTAAACCCATGTACATATCTGGTGTCATTTGTCCGCCTTCACCACCTTTACCTAAAAAGGCTTCTATAATTGTAAAATGCGATTCTGGATAAGCCAATTGCAATCGAAAAAGCATTGACATAAATCCTCCAATAACCGCCATTATAATACCTGTTATAAGGTATTGTTTGGAAATCATTTTATGATCTGTACTAAAAATATATTTTGTTAGAAAAGTTTGTTTATGATCTGACATACTTAGTTATTTTTTGTTCTTATTAAATTACCTTGAGATAATATAAATTTGATTTTTAGTTAGGTTATTAGTTTATTTTTGAAGCTAATGTTTTTTGTTTGTTTATCCAAACATTATAATCGGCTACTTCGTCTACAACTATTTTCATTTGCATATTGTAGTGCGATGCTCCACAAATTTTATTACATAATAGTAAGTAATCAAATTCATAAGGCTCTAACGCATCTTCTCCATTTGCTTCTAATACTTTACTTTTAGCTTTTCGTATTTTATTTATACCTGCAACTTTATCAATTATGTCTTGATTTTTTCTCATCTCAACAGTTGTTACTGATGGTGTAAAACCAAAATGGGTTTTCATTCCAGGTACACAGTTCATTTGAGCTCTAAAGTGAGGCATGTAAGCCGAATGTAAAACATCTTGTGAACGGAACTGAAACACAACTTTTCTTCCTTTTGGAATATGAAATTCACGCAAAACAGTAATATCATCTGCTGCATTTTTATCGTTCATATCAACACCCATTGTATTGATTCCTTTTATATTTCTAACATTAGCTTCTCCTAATGTATTGTCTGATCCTGCATATCTTGCTTCCCATTGAAATTGTTTAGCGTATAACTCAATGTATAATGGGTCTTTTTGATTTGAAACATCCATTACTTCATTCCATGTATAAATACCATAAAGAACTAAAATTGTTAAAACAATTGCGGGTACACTTGTCCAAATCATTTCTAATTTATGACTGTCAGCGTAAAAAGTTGCAGTTCTATTTATATTACCTCTATATTTAAAGGCAAAGAAAAATATTAAAATTTGTGTAAAAAATTGGACAAATAAAATTAATCCAAAAGTAATTTTAAACAACATATCTATGTCTTCTCCTTCTAAAGAAGCAGATAATTGTGGCAATAATACGTCACCGTATTCAACCATACAAAATATTAACAGACCATGTACAAATGCCAATACAAATAGCATCATCCAACCATTAATGTTATTTTCTTTGTTTGTAGCAGTCTGATCTTCCTTTGTAGCTCCAAATATTTTTGCTATTTGCCAAAATCCAATTGATATAGCAGCAAATACAGCGATAAAAAATAATGCTTTCATTTAATAAATTATTTTATGTTTGTTTTAGTTGAATTTTTCATGTTATTGAAAGCTTCAAATTTAATAAATTTCTTTTAATTTATGATAAATATCAAATTTATTTTATGATAAATATCATTCTCAAAAAAATAAAAATAAAAAAAGTCGATTAGTAAATCGACTCTTTTTTCTATATAAAATCATTATAAATTATAATAATGATAATGTTCACTTTCTTTCATAAACGGATTTCCTTTTGCATGCAAAGGTGCTTTAGTTAATGTAGTAAATACTACAAAAATAAACAAGCCTGCAAAGAATAATAATGTTGCAATTTCAGGAATACCGAAACTCCATTGATCACCAACAGTAGCTGGCGAAATTAACATAAATATATCTATATAATGTCCTGCAATAATCATAAACCCAGCTGTCATAATAATACCACTTACTTTTTTGAAATCGCTACTTATTAATAATAAGAAAGGAATTACAAAATTTAAAAGTAGCATTGCAATGAATAATGGCTGATATGCACCTAATAATCTTGGCACCCAATAAACAGTTTCTTCAGGTTGATGAGAATACCATTGTAACATAAATTGGTCAAAGAAAAAGTATGCCCAAAAAATACTAAAACCAAACATAAACTTACCTAAATCGTGTATGTGACTTTGGTTTAATTTTGGTAAATACCCTTGTGATTTTAAGTATAATGTAATCATTAAAATGATGGTTATACCTGTTACCATCATACTTGCAAATACATAGAATGGATACAATTGGCTAAACCAGTGTGGATCTAATGACATAGTCATATCAA
>Ga0256840_1001215_pt1 | contig 24748 bp, 21 predicted proteins | sample 355202metaG_FD_185969 | JGI IMG/M metagenome (GOLD analysis project Ga0256840, IMG submission 185969) | Hydrothermal vent microbial communities from Mid Atlantic Ridge, Atlantic Ocean - 355-202 | ecosystem: Environmental > Aquatic > Marine > Hydrothermal vents | place: Atlantic Ocean: Mid...
TACGGTGAGAAGCACCTCGATGCCTACCACCTGCTCTGTCTTCCAGGGGGCTTTTTGGATGGTGATCACTTGGGGGCGGCGCAAGCCGGGGCCCACCGTTTTCGCTACGCCCGCGTAGCAGGCTCCCAAGAACGTCTAATTGACCAAGTCTTACGCCTCATTGCCAACGGCGGGTTAATTATAGGCATATGCAATGGTTTTCAGCTCTTGGTAAAACTCGGATTATTGCCGGGCCTTGACGGAAATTATACCCAACGCTTAACAAGCCTTACCTATAACGATTCAGGACGCTTTGAAGACCGCTGGGTAACCCTTAAAGTCAACTCTTCTTCCCGTTGCATCTTCACCAGGGGCTTAAAAAGGGCCTTTTTGCCCGTACGCCACGGAGAAGGTAAATTTATCACCAGTGATACCAAAGTGCTAAAGCGCCTCCAAGAACAGGGACAAATCGTCCTGCAATACGCCAAACCCGATACCATGGAACCTACTCAGGAGTATCCCTACAACCCCAATGGTTCGGAGGAGGCCATCGCCGGTATATGTGACGAAACCGGACGCATCTTCGGCCTTATGCCTCACCCCGAGGCCTTTAACCATCCTACTAATCACCCCCGTTGGACTAGAGCGGCTATCCCTCAAACAGATCTGGGAATCCAGATTTTCCGTAATGCGGTAGAGTATATTCGTCAAAATATTCTCTAATGTCTGAACCGAATAACACGGTCTTTAAAGGTCTTATAGAATCGGTACTTGCCCTGCGGCGTAAGCTTATTCTCCTGGCCGTTATTTTCTTGGGTCTTACCCTCTTTTTCTACGTGTTTTCGCCTCAAATAATTGAGCACCTGGAACGACATCTAGGCCAAAAACTGGCCTTTTTTGGGGTGCTAGAGCCTTTTCTGGCCTTGATTAAAATAGCCTTGGTAGCCTCTTTTATGACCCTGTGCCCGTTAATTTTGTGGCTCATCTGGCTGGCCCTAGCTCGGGTTTTTAAACTACCCCGCCTAACTGGTTTAATCTTTATCCTGGTAGGGCTGTTACTGTTTTATAGTGGAGTGTGTTTTTGCTACTTCGTCACCCTCCCCTACGGCATAAAGTTTTTGCTTTCTTTTCAAAAACAGGACATCGTGCCTACTATTTCGGTGGGACACTTTGTCAACTTTGTTGGCATGTTTCTCCTGGCCTTTGGCCTCATTTTTGAGCTCCCTCTCATCATGGTGATGTTGACTTTAATCGGAATCATAAACCCGTACCGGGTAGCTCATTTCCGACGACACGCCATACTTATCATTTCTATATTGGCCGCGGTCCTTACCCCCACACCAGATGTGTTTAATATGGCCCTAATGGGGATACCCCTCTATCTGCTTTTTGAGGCCGGCCTCTTAGCATCTAAACTCGTATATAGAAAAAAATCTCCTCTCTCCCGGTAGCGTAAATACTGTTCCCTAAGCAGCCAGTAAAGGACCCCCCGATGCTGCTATAACTTTGTTTAGCGTAAAAAATGCTCCCCTTGAGAGTAGCCTTGTCCTTAAAAGGGCATTAGCCTCTTAGGGGTAAGAGGACAACCCTTCGTCTTGCCTTGGATAAAGATCTTAGTATTTTTTATTTTTAGGGGATAAGTTTTAACAGAAAATGGGTAAAATTTACATTCTTCCACCAGAAATTGCCCAAAAGATCGCTGCCGGAGAGGTAATCGAAAGACCGGCTTCGGTAATTAAAGAACTGATTGAAAATTCGCTAGACGCCCAGGCCTCCAAAATAGACATTGACCTTACGCAGGGGGGGCTAAGCCTCATTCGGGTACACGACAACGGTCATGGTATGGACGCCCATGACCTTGAATTATGTTGGCAACCCCATGCCACCAGCAAAATAAAAGGCCCTGAAGACCTACTTGCCATAGAAACCCTGGGGTTTCGAGGCGAGGCCCTGGCCAGCATGGCTGCTGTTTCTAGGCTAGTGATTACCTCACGCCCCCCAGAGAGCCTGCTTGGTCACCGCATAGAGATAGAGTACGGACGTGTAAAGGGGCTTAGAGAAACTGGTGCTCCCAAAGGTACCACCGTAGAGGTACACCACTTATTCGCCAACGTACCGGCCCGGCGGGCCTTTTTAAAAAGCATACGTACCGAAACCCTCAAAGCAACAGAAATAGTTCGTCTTATGGCCCTGGCCCACCCGCAGGTAGCCTTTAGCCTAAAGGCCTCTTCTCGTCTCGTCTTTCACCATGAGCCCTCATTAGGCCGCCAGGGCCTCCTGGCCTCTTTGGCCGGGGTAAAAGAAGAAGACCTGCGCGAAGAATCTCTTGTTAAAGATATGTACCAAATAAACCTTATTTTGAGCGCACCCCATATAAAATTTCCTACCACAAGACATTTTTACCTCTTTGTAAATCAGCGTCCTGTACGTGATAGGTTTTTGACCACCGCCCTCTTAAGGGCCCTAAGCGGTGCCTTTGCCAAGGGTCAATACCCTGTGGTTTTACTGACCTTGCAAACACCTCCTGAACTGGTGGACGTAAACGTCCACCCGGCCAAATGGGAAGTACGCTTTCGGGAAGAAAAGATCATCTTTAATCTGATCCAACAGGCCGTACAAAGGGCCCTAAGTCCCCGTTTTTATGTTTCACCGACCCAGGACAAAAGACCTCCCGAAGAAGATCTCCCCTTGGCTCCAGAACCAGGACCGCACAAGGCCCCTACGGGGTATGGTCTAGACCTTGATTTCCTGGCCTCAGCTCGGGGGCAGGTAAAAGAAGCCGTACCTCCTTACGGTATAGACTCCCCGTCCCGGGCCATTGGCCCCCTGGGGCAAAAATATTATCTCTTTGAAGATCAAAGGGGGCTAGTGATCCTTGATTACCACGCCGCCCACGAACGTTTAATATTTGAGAGACTAAAGAGGGCTTATCAACAAAAGGGCCTTGCCTCCCAGAAACTACTCTTGCCGGTAATAAAAAAACTCTCGGCCCAGGCCCTAGAGGCCTGGGAAACGCATCAAAAATTACTTTCTCAACTTGGTTTTGAGATTATGGGGGCGGGAAGCACCGAAATACGTATCTTAGCCGTACCTGCTCTGGTAGGATCGCTAGCCACTGAGGCCCTGGAAAAGATCCTGGAAGAAGATCTTTTTTCGCCTCCAGGCCAGATTTTAGACCACGTCTTTGCCTCTTTGGCCTGCAAAGCAGCAATAAAGGCTGGGGACAAAATGACCCCAGAAGAGGCCCTGGATCTCTTTACCCAAATAAAAGAGCGGGGCCTTACCCATTGTCCCCACGGGAGACCCCTTTACTGGCGGATAACCTATGAGGAGCTGGAAAAACGACTTGGAAGACGCCCCTAAAGACATACCTCTGCTTGCCGTGGTGGGTCCCACAGGGGTGGGCAAGACCGCAGTAGGTATTTTTTTGGCCCAAAAGCTACAGGGAGAAATCGTCAATTTTGATTCGGTCCAGGTCTATAAGTATCTAAACATTGGTACCGCCAAACCCTCACCCGAAGAGAGGGCCATGGCCCCTCACCACCTCATTGATATCCTTGAACCCGAAGAACCTTTTCATGCCGCTGCCTTTGTGACCTTGGCTGATAAAGCTATAGAAGATATAGGGCGTCGGGGAAAACAACCCATCCTGGTGGGAGGCACTGGTCTCTACCTCAAGGCCCTGTTACACGGCCTCTTCTCCGTGGGAGACGTGGGGCCTATACGCCAAAGACTAAAGGAGCGACTCCAAAAAGAGGGCCTTGCCTCCCTTTACCAGGAGCTACAGAAGATAGATCCAGAAACAGCCAAACGTTTATCACCCAGCGATTGGGTACGCATCTTAAGGGCCCTTGAAGTATACTATGCCACGGGAAAGACCTTTTCTACCTTGGCGCGGGAACATTCTTTTCGTCCCCAACGCTACCCCTGTCTGAAAATTGGTCTTTATCTCCCCCGCGCTCAACTTTACGTCCGGCTGGACCAAAGAGTAGACCTTATGCTGGCCCAAGGGTTCCTAGAAGAAGTAAAAAATATCTTAAAAAGGGGTATCAATCCCGCCTCAAAACCCTTACGTTCCATTGGCTACCGACATATGATTGCCTATCTCCAGGGGAAGGTCTCCCTGGAAGAGGCAGTAAGGCTCATGAAACGTGATACCCGCCGTTATGCCAAAAGGCAGTTGACTTGGTTTCGAGCCGACCCAGAGGTTAAATGGTTTCAACCAACGGAAAGGGAAAAAATCCTTTCCTTGGCCTTGGCGTTTTTAAAGCAGGCAAAATCTTAGACTTATACCCGTACTGGTTTTAAGGCCTTATGTTGCTTACACCAATACATGGAAAAATCAGCCCGTTCCAAAGCGGTATCCAGGGTGTCGGCGGCAATAATATTGGTGACCCCTAGAGAGAAACGCATCTGGCACTTACCATCGGGGAGCTTTACCCAAAAACCTTTTTGGTAAAAATCCTTGGCAAAAGGGATAAAGGCTTCTATAGGGGAACCAATAAGGACGGCGGCAAATTCATCACCATGAAGACGAACAATAAAGTCCCTTCGTTTGAAATTATTCTTCAAAAAACGCGCAAAGGTTATCAAAACTTTGTCTCCCATCTTGTGCCCGTAGTGATCATTAACGGATTTGAATTTGTCTAGATCAAAATAGCAAAGGAGATAGTCTTCTTGAAAGATATTCTCTTTGATTACTTCATAAAAATACTTTTCCAGGGCCTTGAGATTCCAAAGATTGGTCAATTGGTCTCGTAGGACGCTGTCTTTTAGAAAAGATAGTTCCTCTTCTAGTTGTTCAATACGTTTAATGTAGTTGGCAATGCGAGAGAGGTCTTCGGCAATGCCCAGGGAGACGGCCTCTTTAGGGCTTAATTTTTTGAGGAGATTGTTAAAGATGCCTTTGCATTCGCTAAGGAGGTCTAGGACATAATTTTCCTTCTTCTCTATCTTTGTCGCCGCATAAAAGGCATCGGCATATTGGGGTGGGAAAGGGACCTTTTTTTGCCTCTGTATCTCTAAAAAGGCAATCCAGGCGTTTAGTAAGGCCTCGCGCTCAGCCTTAAGCCTACCTTCAAACTCTTGAGCATCGGTGGCCTTGGGGACCATTTGGCGGGCACAGTTGCCGTTTTCTGCAAACATACACCAACCCCTTTGTTTTTTTCATCGCATCGGTAGGGGAGGAAAAATCTTTAAAAATTGAGTTTTTAGAGGTCTAAAATCTGCCCAAAACGAACATAAAGGGAAATTGTTACGCTTATTGTAAAATTTTGGGTCTTAAGATTCTTCCCAGAGGCAGATATAAGAATGGAGAGGTACTTCTAAGGCCTTACTAACCGGCACACATTTGGCACAAAGCATAAATACCAAGCGATCCCGGCGAGGGGCCTTACTTAAGGTCTCGAAGTGTCCCATCCCCTTGGCCAAAATAATATCTGCCTGTTGATAAATAGAGCGGAACTCCGCAGAGGCTTCTTCCCAAACAAGACCAACTATCCTTGCCCCTGTACTAACCACCGGCACAGGAAGCTCCACATCTATCTTTTTAAGGTCCTCAAGGCATAGATCATTTTGCAAGGGTTCTGGTTTTACCGCGTAGTAAACCTCAAGCCCCCTATCCTTTAAAGCCTTTAATAGGGGTAGATCAAAAAAGACCTCCCCGGCATTGTCTGTAAGGTAAAGGACTACCTTGGCCTCTTTTAGGGCCTGGACCACTCGGGAACGATGGTCTATCCCTAGGGTTACACCCTGCCTAAAAGCGGTTTCTATTTCCTCTAAAGGGCGAAAAAAGTCTATGGCGTTACCTAGCAAGGCAAAGGCCAAAAGGTCTTCAAGGCCCTTGTTATAGTAAGGTAAGAGCTCCTTGGCCAAGCGACTGGCTATGGATATCTCTTTCTCTTTTAAGGGCTGATAAGGATCATAGGCCTTACAATATTTTTTTATTTTTAGATGGAGCCTTGAGGCAATGATGGGGGGTGGTAAAGAGGGGTCATACAACTCCTCTAACCAACCAAGGCCCTGACGCAACGCCTTATCGTCTCCGGGGCACGCCAGACTTACGGCCTGGCGGACAAGCCTCTCCAGACAAGGCCGACAGTACTCTGGCATTTGGGAAAAAAAGCGCATGTCCTTTATATAATCAAACCAAAAAGGTAATTCAATATCCTTACTCGATCTTACCCTTGCCCCTCAAAGAGAATTTTCTTGGTAACCCGCCGTGGATAGGGCGCCTTTTACATGCTTGGCCTTGGAATTAAAACTGGTCTCGATTAAAATCGGTTAACCTAAAAAGACATTACCGTAACCGTTGGCTATGATTACCCTTTTTTGGCGCAATTTTTGGCTATATTTGTTTGTCGTATTAACCTTCCCCCCTATAAGTATTTTTCTTATTTTCATCAGCCCCTTAGACCCCAAGAGGATTATAGCCCACTGGCTAAGCCGACGGTGGATGCCCATTGTCCTCTGGATAGCAGGGGTTAAGGTAAAGGTCTCGGGGCAAAAGAATCTCTCCCCTGAGGGGGTCTATATCTTTGCGGCCAATCATCAAAGCCAATTTGATATTCCGGTGATAGAAAAGGCCTTACCCCGTTCCATTAGGATACGCTGGTTGGCCAAAAAAAGCCTGTTTAAGATCCCGTTTTTTGGTTGGGCCATGAAGGCTGCTGGTTACATCGCTGTAGATCGCCAAAATCCCCGAGAAGGCCTAAAAAGCCTCCTGGCGGCTGTAGAGACCATTGGCGAGGGGGCTTCGGTGGTTATTTTCCCCGAGGGGACCAGAAGCCCAGACGGCAGGTTGCAGGACTTTAAGGGGGGAGGCTTTGTCTTAGCCCTAAAGAGTGGGTGCCCTGTAGTCCCTATTGCCGTGTGTGGGACCCACAAGATTCTACCCAAAGGGTCTCTGGTAGCCCGCCCTGGAGAAGTTTACGTAAAAATATTACCCCCTATTCCCGTAGATGGTCTAAGTTTACGAGACAAAGACCTTTTGGCCCAAAAGACCCGGGCGGCTATTGCCGAGGCCTTAAAGAAAGGCTGTCAATAAAAGCCTTAACTATTTAGATTTTTAGATTTTCGCGCCCAAGAGCCCAAACCCCCGGTATTAACGCTCTCTAAGGGCCATTTCTAACAGGGTCTCTACCAAGTCTTCAAAAGACAAACCTATGGCCCGGGCCGCCAGGGGTAAAAGACTGGTCTCGGTCATCCCCGGGATGGTGTTTGTTTCTAAGACATAAATGTCTTCTCCCTTAATAATCATGTCTGTCCGGCTATAATGTCGGAGATGAAGGACCTCGTGCGCCTTTAAGGCCGCCTCTTGGGCCCTTTGGGCCAGGGACGGAGTAAGAGGGGCTGGGCAGACCTCTTCAGTGGCCCCAGGGGTATATTTGGCTTCGTAATCGAAGTAGCGGTGCCCTGCTCCAGGACGAATCTCCACCACTGGCAAGGCCCTCTGTCCCAAGACCCCCACGGTAATCTCCCTCCCACTGATATATTCCTCAATAAGGATACGTTCATCCACGTCAAAAGCGGCTTCTAGGGCTTGCCCCAGATCATCTTCGCGTTCTACCAGCGTAAGCCCTAAACTTGAGCCCTGAGAAACAGGTTTTACCACCAGGGGGAATCCCAAGTGAGCCAAAGTATCCGGCAAGGGCTCTCCCCGACGTAATTCCACTGCCTTAGGGGTTAGCAAACCAACGGCTTGATAAAAGCTTTTGGAAAGCATCTTGTCCATGGCCAAGGCACTGCCTAAAACCCCAGCCCCCTGGTAGGGCAGACCGAGGAGCTCAAGGAGCCCTTGAATGGTGCCGTCCTCGCCGCCTACCCCATGTAAGACCAAAAAGGCCACTTCAAAATGGGAGGCCTCCCTCACCAAGCTCTCTAAATCAGTAGCCGGGTCAAACACCTGTACCTGATGCCCTCGAGAGACCAAGGCCTTTTTTACGGCCTGTCCTCCTCTTAAAGAGACCTCTCTTTCCGAAGAACGTCCTCCACAAAGTAGGGCCACTTTAGCCATTTCTTTTCTCCTAAAAGGTTCTTTTTGTCTCCACGCGGGATAGTTCTTGTACTTTTTCTGGTCCAAAGGGCAGCTTTTTGAAAAGTCTTCGTTCAAGCAGGCGGGTCAGATCTTCAAGGCGTCTTAGCCTAAGTAACGAAGCTATATCGCGCCCGTAACGTAAACGCAGGTCTTTAAAGCGTTCTTTTAACGGGACGATCTCGGTGTGTTTTACCCGCTTGTCCGCATAATAAACCACCTCCTCGGCCCGGATAGGGGCCCCAGGAGGACCGGGGATCAAAAATATGTGTTGGGCCACCACCTCGGCCACTTCGGGATAACCCAAAGATCTCAATTCCCTGGCGGCCGACAGAGCGTGGTTTTCACCGGTTTTAAGGGACCAATGCTTGGTCAAATCATGCAACAGGGCAGAGGCCTCAATTAAAGCCAGGTCTAAGGGCTCTCCCACCTTTTTTAGGGCCTCGGCCAGAAAACAGGCCACCTGAGCCACCCGCTCGGAATGGGCTACTATATGAGGAGGTACGTCGTATTGGGCCAAAATCTCATAACATTGCTCTCGAGTAGGCACACGCATAAACCAAAACCTCCTGCCTCTAATCCTACTTTGAAGTGGATATTACGCAAATTTTCCCTCTTTCGTTAAGAAGATTTCGATCCCAAAAGATAAAAAAAACTAGAAAAAAGCAGAAAATAATAGATGTTGCTTTTGTTTATATAATTTATTGTTCCACGCAATCTTTTGTAAAAGCTTGAATTTTTCTGAATCTTAAGAAACAGCTCTATCAAAGCCTTTCCCGAGATATTAAGCATAAGACCTTGTTTTATCGTGTAGGAAAACCCCGCTGGGCCCACCAGATAAAATCCAGGCTGGATAAAAATATTTGCTTTTGACCTCTTTCAACCTAGGGAGTACCCTTCAGCCTGTCTCTTTAGAGGGGAGGATTTTTATGACAGGAATCTGGGAAAGGCTAAAACTTGCTTTAAAGGAAAGGCTCCCGGAAGCCAGTTATCGTGTCTGGATAGAACCTTTACGGTGTTTAGGACTTTCGGAGAAAAAATTGGTCATCGCTTGTCCCAATCAATTTTGTCTTTCTTGGATTAAAGAAAACTATTACGAACAATTAGAGGCCGTATTACGGGAACAAGGGCTTTCTCTAGATATCGAACTGGTGGCCGTAGAGACCCCTCCTCCACAGGTGGTTCAAAAAGACCTACCCTACGATCCCACCCGGTTACTGGGCAGAAAGCTATCTTCCCGCTACACCTTTGAAGAATTTGTAGTGGGAGATTGCAATCGTTTGGCCTACGCTACGTGTTGGAACATTGCTACTGAACAGTCTCAAGGGAACATTATCTACTTGTGTGCCAACACCGGCTTGGGTAAGAGTCATCTAAGTCAGGCTGTAGGCAACTACCTCCTGGCCCAAGACCGGCAAGAGCGGATCTGTTATCTCACTGCTCAGGACTTTACCGCCCAGCTAGTAAGGGCCCTTAGGAATAATCGCCTGGAGGATTTTAAAGAAAAATTGCACAAGGGCTGCGATATATTGATGTTAGAAGAAGTCCACTTTTTTTCAGGTAAAGAATTTACCCAGGCTGAACTCGCCCTCACCTTGGATTACTTATATGATATGGGAAAGACCGTGATATTTACTGCTGACCGTTCTCCACAGGAGATTAACAAGCTAGATTCTTCCTTAAAGTCACGCTTTTCTGCCGGGGTATTGATCCGCATCAACCCCCCGGATTATAAGACCCGCTTAAACATTATTAGACGTAAGGCTAACAACCAGGGAGTAGTATTTCCCGAAGAGGTAATTACCTTTTTGGCCAAGCACCTGCGCGGAGATATACGCCAAATAGAAAGTGCCGTCATCGGCCTGGTAGCCCGCTCCAGTCTCTTGAGGGAACCCGTTAATCTGGAACTGGCTCGAGAACTACTTCAAGAAATTAAGCCGCAAGAGCCCTCTCTTACTAAAGAGGGAATCCTCAAACTGGTGTGTCACTATTTTCAGGTAACCCCGGAAGAATTGTGCTCTAAATCTCGTCAAAGACGCATAAGCTTTCCACGGCAAGTAGCCATGTACCTTTGTCGACGTTTTACGAGCGAAAGTTTACAAAGCATTGGCAGACTTTTTAAGCGCGACCATGCTACAGTGGTATACGCTATCAATAGTGTGGAAAAGAAACTTCAACGTCCTAGTTCGGTAAAATACCAAATAGAATATCTTTGCCGTGAACTCGAAGAACGCATATCTCCAACTTTCGAAAACGACGAGAAAGAGGCTTAAAACCCTTTTAGGGGAACGCTTTTTAGAGGCCCCCGAAGACCTTAAAGCGTATGCCTTTGATGCCTCAGGCCATGAGTTTTTACCCTCAGCCGTGGCCTTACCCCAGACCGCGGCTGAGGTCCAAAAAATCGTCCTTCTGGCCCGAGAAGAACCGTTTCCCATTATTCCTCGTGGTGCAGGTACCTCTACCACTGCTGCTCCTTTAGCGGTAAAAGGCGGACTAGTGCTCAGCATGTGTCGTATGGACCGCATATTAGAGATTAACCCCCAAGATTTAGTAGCCGTAGTGGAGCCTGGAGTATTTACAGGTAAGTTGAAAAAGGAGGTAGCCAAGCAAGGCCTGTTTTATCCCCCAGATCCAGCCAGTTATCCCTTCTCTACCATTGGAGGCAACGTGGCCACCGGTGCAGGGGGGCCCAAAGGGCTCAAATACGGCGTTACCAAAGATTATGTCTTGGGGCTGGAAGTGGTCCTACCCAGCGGAGATAAAGTGTTCTTGGGCACTCGTACGGCCAAGGGGGTGGTAGGCTATGATCTAGTGCACCTCTTTGTAGGCTCAGAAGGCACCCTAGGGATAATTACCAAAATTGTCTTAAAACTTTTGCCGTTACCCCCGGCCCAAGCAGTGGTCGTGGCCGGATTTACCAAGCTCGAAGAGGCGGTAACGGCCTTTGGCCAAGTCTTGCAAAGCGGGGTACTTCCCTCTACGGCCGAATTGATGGATGAGATCACCTTAGAGGCCACCAAAAAGCTTAGGCCGTCATCCCTCATACCAGATAATATCAAGGCCTTGATCCTATTCGAACTGGACGGTACCCCCACAGCCCTAAAAGAAGAGGTCTTTCTATTACACAAGGCCCTTAAAAAGGCCCCTTTGTATCAGGAGGCCTGGACCGAGACAGACCAAGAAGCTCTTTGGGAAATAAGGCGAAGCATTTCACCGGCCTTAAAGGCCCTGGGTCCCAAAAAAATGGCCGATGATATAGTAGTGCCCAGGTCAAGACTGGTTGAGTTTGTCCATTTTGTAAAAGCCCTCCAGACCACCAACAACCTCCTCATCGCCTGTTTTGGACACCTGGGAGACGGAAATCTCCACGTCAATATACTGTTTGACCCGCAAAAAGAACCCCTAGAAAAGGTAAAAGGGGTACGGGAAAAATTGCTCCAAAAAGTCCTTGCCTTATCTGGTACAATTTCTGGTGAACATGGTATCGGCTTGGCCAAACGCGCTTATTTACCCTGGGAAATTCCCCCTAAGGTCTGTCAAATAATGTATCAGTTAAAACAGGTCTTTGATCCCCAAAACATAATGAACCCTCACAAGGTCCTTTAGAGACAAGTTAAAGTTTTTCGTCCAAAAATCGACTTTAAAAACAACACAAAACTTTACGGAGGGCGTATGAGCAAATCTACAGTGGTAGAGGCCCTGCACGAAGCCGTCAAAGAAGTTATGGCCACCTTAACCGGACAAACCCCTGTTCCCGAAAAGACTTTTGTACGCGATGAGCCAGAGGCCCTGGGTGAAGTCTCTGCGGTGGTAGGCCTGACGGGGACAAACTTTACCGGCAGTTTTATTGTAAGCTTTAAACAAGAATGTATTTTTCAGGTAGTAGCAAGCCTTTTCGGACAAGCCCCAGATAAGATAAACGAAGAAGTGCGGGACGCTGCCGGTGAGATGGCCAATATGATATGCGGAGCCTTTAGGCGGCGCTTTGAACAACAGGGTATAAGCCTACAAGCCTCTACCCCGGTGGTGGTTACCGGTAAAGATCATACCCTAAAAATTCTCTGTCATAGTAAACGTTTGGTCATCCCTTATTCTCTTAATGGTTCAAACCTGTTTGTAGAATTTTGCCTAGATAAAAGGGGCTAATCCAACAAAAATTAAATATACATTTATGTAAAACATGTTCTCTACCATCTCCATATATTTGACAAAAATGTAATATTTGCCTAGACTAGGTTTGTTTTATACCCTCTCTGGTGTAATAAAGACCCCTTCCCTAAGCTATGGCATAGAGATTGCTTATACGTGTCCCCAAAAAGATAGGAGGGGCTTTGATGAATCCTGCAGACATTGCCTTTATGATGCTTGCTTCTGCCTTAGTAATGTTCATGACGCCAGGGTTGGGTTTGTTTTATGGAGGGCTCGTAAGGCGCAAAAATGTTCTTTCGATCATAATGCAGTGTTTTATTTGTCTGGGGCTGGTAAGTATTATTTGGTTTGTTTATGGCTATAGTCTTGCCTTTGGACCAGATCACAGCGGCCTAATAGGCGATCTGTCCTATGTGTTTTTTAAGGGTGTTGGGCTAAATCCAGGGCCTCCAGCCTCCAATATTCCTCATCTCTTATTTGCCGCCTTCCAACTCATGTTCGCCATAATAACCCCGGCTCTAATTACAGGGGCCTTTGCCGAGCGCATGCGTTTTTCGGGGTTTTTGGTCTTTACTACCCTCTGGATGACGTTTGTATATTTACCCCTTTGTCACTGGGTATGGGGTGGAGGATGGCTTGGTAAACTAGGAGCCCTTGATTTTGCCGGAGGAACGGTAATTCATATCGCCTCTGGGGCCTCGGCCTTGGCTACCGCCCTGGTACTCGGACCAAGGGTAGGATACAGAAAGGAGGCCTTTCACCCCCATAATTTACCTTTGACGGTCCTGGGAGCAGGGATCCTCTGGTTCGGATGGTTTGGGTTTAACGCCGGCAGTGCCCTGGCAGCCGACAAGATTGCTGTGCTGGCCTTTATGAATACCCAACTTGCGGCAGGAGCAGCAGCCTTCTCCTGGGCCCTGGCCGAGTGGATTTACCAAGGGAAACCTACCACTTTAGGCGCTGCCTCTGGAGCGGTGGCTGGTCTGGTAGCCATTACCCCTGCGGCTGGCTTTGTACCTGTGGGGGCAGGGGTAGTTATTGGTCTAGTCGCCGGGATCATTTGTTACCTGGCTGTCTTGGCCAAAACTAAGTTGGGCTACGACGACGCCCTAGATGTAGTAGGCGTACACGGAGTAGGTGGTTTCTTCGGAGCCTTAGCCACCGGCATATTTTGTACCCTTTCTGCCAACCCAGGGGGAGCAAACGGCCTCCTGCTCGGAAATGTACATCAATTTTTGATTCAATTACTTGGGGCCTCGGTCTCGGTAGTCTATTGTTTCGTAATTAGTTTTGTCTTGCTCAAAGTGGTCGACATGACCATTGGCCTACGGGTAGAACGCGAGGAAGAAATCCAAGGGCTAGACCTTACCCAACATGGTGAGGCTGGTTACACATTTTAGCTTTTAGGTCATAAAGGTTCCTCTACTTAAAGAGGCCCCGCCTCTAACACGGGGCCTCTTTTTTCTCTAGCACCGAAACTGGGTAGCCAAGTCCTTTAGCCTCTGGGCCAACTTGGTTAGCTCTTGGGAAAGCTCTCTGCTCTTTTGTCCCTTTTCGGCGGTGGCTTCTATGGATGCAGCCATGCGATCGATCTTTTCTTTAATGTCTTCTGTACTACTAGCAGCCAGGTTGGCCGCCTGACTTATCTCATTCATCATGGCGGTTTGTTCTTCTACCGCACTGGCAATAACATTGGATATATCGTTTATTTGGGAAATGATATTACCAATCTCTTCAATGGCCTCCACCGAGGCCCGCGCATCGGTCTGGATACTCTGGATCTTTTGTGAAATTTTCTCCGTGGCCTCGGTGGTCTGTCGCGACAGTTCCTTTACCTCATTGGCCACCACGGCAAAACCCTTACCTGCTTCTCCGGCTCGGGCTGCCTCAATGGTGGCGTTTAAGGCCAAAAGATTGGTCTGTTCGGCAATCTGATTGATAAGATTAATTACCTCACCAATCTCCTCTGAAGAGACGCTAAGTTTGGAGACCACTTGATTTGTGTCTTGCACTTTTATCACGGCCTGGTTGGCAATTTGCGCTGCCTTAGAGGTGTTTTGAGATATCTCACTAATGGCCAATACCATTTGTTCCGAGGCATTGGATACAGCTTGAACATTTTCGCTGACGGTCTGGGCGGCATTTCTTACTTCCTCGCCTTCATAGGAGAGTTGTTCGGAAGTCTGAGCCACTTCAGAACCCGATTTATACACCTCTTCTGCCGAAGAGTACACCTGTTCAGAAGAATCGATAACGTGCCGCAACATCTCTCTTAGGCGTACGACCATTTGTCTAAAAGAATCCAAAAGCTTTCCAATTTCGTCCTTTTTGGTAGGGGGAAATTCGATGGTAAAGTCTCCCTGGGCCACCCTTTCCACCAGGGCTACGGCCTGTTCCACCGGCTTAATGACGGTAAAACGAATCATGGCCCATATCACCGCCAGTATTACCAAAGTGGTGGCGAAGATAAAGGCCTGGTAAAGCTTGAGCCGGTTTAATCCGGCTACGGCCTTTTCCTCAAATAGTTTGGTAAGGGTATTGCATTCCTGAAGGAGTTCTAAGTTGTGGTCTAAGATATATTGTCTATCTAATGCGTTTTGCTTACCGGCCAAGATGGGCTCTAGATGCTCTCTTAGTTGTTGCCATAGCTCTTCTACCCGTTGAATCTGGGCTATTATGCGCGGGTCATTTACAGCCTCAAGATTGAGTTCTTTACTACCATGCTTGAGGGCTTTAAGGCTTTTGGTAAAGAGCTCGATCGTGGCCTGAGCCCCTACAAAGTCTCCTTGAAGGAGTTGTTTTACCAATTTTTGGGTGAGCATGCGTTGCCGACCGGCAATATTTACCGCCACGGCATCCCTGGAATTTTTTTGGAGTACATAGAAGACCAAACCACAGTTAAGGGCACTGATAAAGAACATCACTACCATTACCGCCAACAACTTACCCCGAATAGTCTGGAACCACCTCATAATATCTCCCTCCTGAAAGGGTTTTTAATCTGTCTAAGGTTACTGCCCTTTATATCGGTTTTGAGGAGAAAAAAATAAAGGCCAGCACACGGAGCCTGGCCTTGTTAAAGAAAGGGAGAAAAGGGAAAGAAAACTAGCTAGGAAGTAATGTGCCAGCCCAGATCAAAGGCCTTGAGATTTGCCTCGACATATTTGGGTTTAACTAATCGTTTTATGGTGTTTTCCCAGGTTTTTTGGGGCAGGGAAAAAACACCTGAGGCAGCCAGGGCGCCCAAAGCAACCATATTTAAGGCCCTGGACGTGCCTGCTTGCCGGGCCAGACTTTCGCCTGCAAAGGTATAAACCCGGCGGTAAGCAGCCTTTAGTTGATCTAGGGCTTCTGACAAATCCGGGTAAGAGGCCAACCCCTCTTTTACTATCTGGGGGATTACCGGCTCGGTATTAGTAATAATGGTGGTATTTTTATTGGTACGGACCAAAGCCCTTAAAGTCTCTACAGGTTCCAAACCAACCAACACATCGGCCTCTTTCTCCGAAATCAGAGGACTTCTTAAGCCCACGACGATATTGGTTTCCACTACGCCACCCCTTTGGGCCATACCGTGCACTTCGGACATGGCAACATCTATATTAGCCCCAAGAAGAGTTTCACCTAGCACACGAGAGAATAGGAGGATACCCTGTCCACCCACCCCAACCACCAAAATACGCAACTTCATTTATACCTCCTTTTCCAGGCTAGTGTTTAGCCACCCGGGCTCGATAAAGGATACAGGGGGCCTTGGCTATGATTACCGAAAGGCCCTGGGTCTTTAAAAGGGGCTTTATCTTTTCTCTGGCCTCTTCTTTCTTGTATGGGTTGATGGTAACCACCTGTTCTACGCCCAGGGCCCTAACTACCGCTTCAATATCAATGCGGGGCCTATCTTCAAGGCCTGGCCAACGCAATTCCTGAGAAGGTACAGGCTGATGCCCGGTCATGGCTGTGGTCTCGTTATCCATTATCACCAGGGTAAAGGCATGTTTGTTATAGACGGCATTGGCCAGGGCGGAAAGACCAGCGTGAAAAAACGTCGAATCACCAATAAAAGATACGATACGCTGGTCCGTAGCCACGGAAAAGCCACAGGCTGAACCTATACTGGAGCCCATACATATCAGGTAGTCAGCCATCTTGATAGGGGGTAATAAACCCAAGGTATAACAGCCAATATCTGTGGGATAGACCGTATTGGCCTCCTCCCCCAGGTCCATTAATACTTGCTTTACTACCTGGTAAGTCTCGCGATGGGGACAACCGACACACAGGGTGGGAGGCCGTGGAGGAAGTTCTGGTACCCAGGAAAGGTCAGGCCTCTCTAGAGGAGGTGGCTCTACGCCAAACACCTCGGCCAAGACAAGTTTTACCTGCCGGGGATTAAATTCTAGCGCTCTTGGAAAATGGCCACTGGCTTTACCCAAGATTTTTACTTTTATTTCCCGTTCTTGGGCCACTACCCGGGCGGCTTCTTCCAGGAAGGGTTCCAATTCTTCCACCACAATACAGGTATCAAGACGGCGCAAAAAGTCGGCCATAAGCCCCACAGGCCAAGGATAGGTAAAACCCAACTTTAGGACCGGCACCCTGGAGGACAAGTCAAGCTCTTCCAGGGCATCCAACACATAATTAGCCGCCACGCCACTGGTGATGACCCCCATGGGGCCTTGCCCCATACGCTTATTAAAAGAGGAACCATCCGCCAAGACAGTAGCTTCTTTCATCCTCTCCAGTAAAACTTGATGCCTTAGCCGGGCCACCGCAGGAACCGGCACCCAACGTTTTAAATCTTTTTCAAAATATCCCTGGGGTCTAGTGGAATAATCAGCCATCTGGGTCACCTTAACCGGGGCCCTGGCGTGCGAGACTCGCGTGGTGGTCCGTAATATCACCGGCAACTCTAGTCTTTCCGAAAGATCAAAGGCGTAGGAGACCATGTCCTTGGCCTCTTGCGGAGAGGCAGGCTCCAACATGGGCAGCCCGGCCAGCCGGGCATAATAACGGTTGTCTTGTTCGTTTTGACTAGAATGACAGGACGGATCGTCTGCGGTAATAATTACTAGGCCTGCTCTAACCCCAATATAGGCCAGCGTAACCAGGGGATCAGCCGCCACGTTTAAGCCCACATGCTTCATACAAGTTAGACTACGCAATCCAGAGGCCGCCGCAGCCGCTGCTACTTCCAGGGCTATTTTTTCGTTAGTGGTAAATTCAAAATAAAGACCAGGTAATTTCTGCTGAAATTGGAAGAGTAAATTGCCTATTTCTGAAGAGGGTGTACCAGGATAAGCCGCCGCAATACGTACTCCTGCCTCTAAGGCCCCGCGAACAATGGCTTCGTTACCCAAAAGGAGAAGGGTTTCACCGTCGTCCGCAGCTAAAATAGGGTGCATATAGAAAAAACCTCCTCGTAATTGATCACGTCCTGGTTTTAACCCAAAAAGGGCAAGAAAGGCAAGGAGAAAAGACCTTATTTAGATTCTTCTGCGCAGCGGCTACAAAGGCCGTAAAACACCACTTGGGAACGTTTTACTTTGAATTTCTGGGCGTATTTAGGGGGGAGATCCACGGAAAAATCTTCAAATACATCAAAAATGCGGTGGCATTTTTCGCATATCATGTGGTGATGAGGCTCTATGTTGGGATCAAAACGCTTTTTACCGGGCTCTATGTTTAACTCTATTATAAGGCCCTTTTCCTTCAAGGCCTCAAGGGTGTTATATACCGTAGCAAACGACATGCTGGGAAACTTTTCTTCTACGTGTCGAAAGATATCTTCCGCCGAGGGATGCGAGGTGTTACCCTCCAGATACTCTAAAATAGCCAGCCTTTGAGGCGTCATTTTGAGGCCCAGTTTCCGATAACGTTCAATTTTTTCTTTATCCATAATTGTCACCTCAAAAAAGTTTTTAAACTAGTATATATCTTTTTATACAATATATCTAGGATAGATCTCATGTGTCAATATAGCAAAAAAAGTGACACCAGGGTTTTAAAACATTTTCGATATAGGATAGCAACTTTTGGATTTAAGGTGCGAACTGGACAATCTCATGATTTTTTTCAGACAGATCTTGGCGATTTGCAAAGTCTCTCAGAATAATAGAGGCTATTTTAAAAAATTACGCCCTAAAATATCCTAAAAAGTGACAATTAGACTAGGCAAAATATTTTAACATCTTTATATTAAGAAAGCTTTAATTTTAAGGAGATACAAGTGCATCCAGGGCTCAAACAAAAATTTGGAATATGGCATTCCAAGGTAGAATCTGTCTTAAAAGGGTGCATTTTAATGTCCCTTTTTCTAAGGGATTGGCTTGGCCCCATAAAACCCAAAGTTCGTTTGCGTCCCAGGCAAAAGGGAGAAAAGCTCCGCATAGCCATTGTCACCGAGTATTATTATCCCTCCCTTGGCGGGATCACAGAGCATGTCCACCATTTTGCACGAGAACTAATACAGCGGGGGCATGAGATAAAGATTATCACAGCCGATGCAGGGCCTTTCGGGAGAGATACCGGGGAAGTGGGGCCACACGTAATCAAAATAGGACGCTCGGTCTCTATATATGCTAACGATTCCTTTGCCCGCGTTAGTATAGGACGCAATATATCTTCCAAACTGGAAAATATCTTGACCCAAGAAAAATTCGATATAGTCCACGTCCATTCTCCGCTAACCCCTACGCTTCCGCTTTCTGCTATACGTTATTCGCCTGTACCGGTGTTGGGCACTTTTCATACTCATTTCAACGAAAATTTCTGGATGTCCCTCTTCCATTCCCGTTTGCTACCCTATATGAACGCCTTAAATTTGCGCATAGCCGTATCCCCGGTATGTATAAAGTCTCTAGAACGTTTTTTCCCGGCTCAGCCCTTTGTCGTGATACCCAATGGAATAGATGTAGACTGGTATAACCCTAACCAAGCTCCGATAAGTAGCCTAAATGACGGTCATTTCAACGTCCTTTATGTGGGACGTTTTGATCCTCGAAATGGTCTAGACCTCCTTATTGAAGCATTCAAGGCGCTTGCTCCCAAATACCCCAATTTGCGTTTAATCATTATTGGTTACGGGCCTTTAGAAACAACCTATCGCCAGATGGTACCCCAAAAATGGAAAGAAAGGGTCATTTTTGTAGGCAAGGTAGATGAAAAACGGCCTGCATATTACCGTAGTGCGCATGTCTTGTGTTTTCCGGCCAAAAAAGGAAGTTTTGGCATTACTCTACTGGAGGCCATGGCCTCGGGCATACCGGTGATCACCACAGATATAGAGGGCTTTCGCTTTGTTATGAGACATAAAGTACATGGTTTGATGGTGCGCGAAGAAGAGGGTTGCCAGGGCTACATCAGGGCCCTAGAGTACCTATTACAAAACCCCCATCTATGTAAAGAATGGGGGAAAAACGCCCGTCAACGGGCCCTTGATTTTTCCTGGCCACAGGTAACAGAACAAATCCTCCATCACTATTATGAAATTCTCTCCTAATCTTTAACGGCCAAACGAAAGGCATTTAAGGCGCCCAAGATTATTTTATCCTTTTTTTCTAAATTAACCCCTGCAAGATAAAGTCTAGGGGAGACTTAGCCGAAAAATCCACCTAAAGGCCATTTTAAAACTTTGGGGGTGACAAAATGAAAACCTTATTAACAGGTCTACTTTTACTCCTTTTAGTACCCTGTATAGGGCTTGCCATTGAATTTCAACCCATAGGGTACAAAGCTCTCTCCATGGGGGGCGCGGGAGTAGCAACGTCTACGGGAAGTCTGGCTCCGTATTACAATCCGGCCCTCCTTGCCGAACACCATCACGGTGCCCAAATTTCGGTCTCTGGAGGAGTGGGTATCCGCGAGGTAAACCTTGCCGATCATATAGATACCCTGGCAGACATCGGAATCACCGATACCATAGACGAAGCCATTGACTATGTTGAAAATAATTATGTCCAAGCTCTAGCCAGCGGGCTGCCTCCTGAGTTACAGAAAAAATTTCAAACCATTATTTCCGAGCTAAAGGCCATTGGTACTAAAAATGGCCTACAGCTCATGCCTACGGCCTCGGCCGGCCTACAGATAGGAAACTTTGGCTTAGGTATATTCGGCCTGGCCGAAGGCACCGCGCATGCGGTAATCGACCCCCACTACCTGGATATTATTGTCCCTGTAGACGTCACTATAAATGGTGTCCCTCAAACAGTTTATGTCAAATATGACCCAGACCAAAACACACTGTCGCCAAGCACCCTAAACCAATACGCCTCTAGTTCTCTAGAATACGCGCTTGACCATGAGCTCACTTATCTGAAGCTCTCAGGTATGGCGTATTTGGAGATCCCTGTGGCTTACGCCCATAAATTTCCGACCCCTTGGGGAGACCTTGATCTTGGCGGGGCTATCAAACTTATGCCCGGCTGGACCTATGATGGAATAGTGGCGGTGGATACGTCTTCGGGAGACATAAATAGTAAACTAAAAGACTACGATAAGACAGATACTTCCTGGGGGATAGACCTAGGTCTTCTTTTTAAGCCTCACTTTCTTAAAGGCCTTAGTTTAGGCCTGGTAGGCAAAAACCTAAATACTCCCGAGTTTGATACCGTAACAGGCCAAACCTATAAAATAGACCCCCAGGCGAGATTGGGTATAGCTTATGATTTTTCGGCCTTTACCCTGGCCTTAGATGCCGATCTAACCAAAAACAAAACTTTTATCCCCGACTACGATACCCAATACATCGGTGGTGGAATCAGTTTTCACCCCTGGAGTTGGTTTTCTTTAAGGGCGGGAGCCATGCAGAATATTGCCGAAAGTGAAGAGGGTTTAGTATTAACTGGTGGCCTTGGTATGGGTTTAAAATGGTTCCAACTGGATCTGGCCGCTCAGGTTTCTACCAAAAGCGGTGAGTTCGACGGAAACGACATTCCCCGTTATATGAGGATCCAAGCCTCTATAGTTTCAAAGTGGTTTTAAATGGACGATCTAAAGGGCAAAGTTTTACAATAATAGAGAAGTAAGGCGGGCCGTTCTCTTTAGGTGTCATCGGGAGAAGGTCCGTTGCGGCCAACGAAGTGGTCTCAGAGGGAGGGTTACCCCTGCCTCTTTTTGTCCGATAGGTTTCTTGCTATAGTTAGTACATCTTCCATAGGAGGTCGTTCATGACCACTTCCATATTTTTCCTGGTTGCTCTGAGTGTATTATTTTTGGCAAGTGCCTTAAGAATTCTTCGTGAATATGAGCGAGCCGTTATTTTCCGGCTTGGCCGCCTTATAGGGGTTAAGGGGCCTGGGCTTATCATCCTTATTCCCCTCATAGACAAGATGCAAAAAGTCGATTTGCGAACAGTAACCCTAGATGTGCCGCCCCAAGAAGTTATTACCCGCGACAATGTGTCGGTATCGGTAAGTGCGGTGGTCTATTTTCGTGTACTGGATGCAGCTCGTGCGGTGGTCCAGGTAGAAAATTACTATTTTGCCACCAGCCAGTTGGCCCAAACTACCTTGCGGAGCATATGCGGGCAGGCTGAACTTGACGAACTTTTATCGGAAAGAGATAAACTAAACGCCCAGATTCAAAGAATACTCGATGCTGACACCGAGCCCTGGGGAGTAAAAGTATCCAAAGTAGAAATTAAAGAAATAGACCTCCCCGACGAAATGAAACGCGCTATGGCCAAACAGGCTGAGGCCGAGCGTGAAAGACGCTCAAAGATTATAAACGCCGAGGGAGAACTCCAGGCCGCGGAAAAGCTGCTTCAGGCCGCTAAAATGATGGAAGAATCACCTATTACCATTCAGTTACGTTATCTCCAAACCTTACGCGAAGTTGCTGCGGAAAACAATTCGGTAACTCTCTTTCCTATACCAATCGAATTTTTAAACGTATTTCTCAAGAAACAAGAAACAAACAGGGGTTAACAAACTTTAAAAGAGGTTTCGGCTAAAATTAAATAACCCTTTTAAGAGGCTAAAAAAACCCCAGATTGCTAAAACACCCAAAATAGCGGCTACCTTACGCGGTATGATCACCGAGGAGGAAACCTGTTCATTATCTTTGGGTTTTTTAGGCTTACCTTTCACCTCTAAAATTAGCTCCGCCCTGTGTCCCATGTTATCGGAAACAACTATCCGCCAGAGGCCAGGGGTATCTGGCAAAAAGGCAAAGCGTCCGTTTCGATCGGTTCGCCCCCTTTGAAACGAAAACTTACTCTCTGGGGCGCGAATCACTACTTTCACGTAACTGGCAGGCTCCCCATCGTCATAGGCAACCGAAATAATTCCCACACCGTTTTGGTAAGAAACCACTCCCTCCATGGCATGGGCCAGGACCATGGCCGGGAACAAAAATAAAATACCTATTGACCAGAAAAAAGCCTTAGTCGTCATTCAGCTCAATCTTCCTTACCTAGTATTGTTATTACCAGGACCACAAAACAGATGACATTTTGGACATTGTCATTGCGAGCGAAGCGAAGCAATCCCATGGGATCACCACGGCGACTACGTCGCCTCGCAATGTTTTAGTTTATAATAATGGCCTGAGATCGCCTAAGGAGTATCTGGAGGAGGAATAAAAAACAAAGCGATCTCAGGCCGCGTGTATAGGCTATTCCGTAAATTAAAATCCAAAGGTTAGCGTGCATTTATAGCTGGCATAGTCCGCCTTTTTCGGATCAGGATAATGGGTCTGGTACTCACTTTTTACAAGCCATGGGCCTTTTCTTTTTAAAATTTTTATCTGAGCTATCCCTTCTTTGTCTGTCCTGGTGGCCCAGGCGAAAGTCTCTTTCAGATCGCTAAACCCGGCATAGGTGGCATAAACCCAGTTGCGCAAAGGCTTACCCTTAAAAAGGAGTTTCACTTTAAAAAGATCCCCCTCTTTAAGGAGGGAAGGATTAGCAAGCGGCACAAAATAAAAGTTTGATTCAGGAATTGAAATCTCTGGAAGTTCTTGCTTGCCCCCCACACTAATGAGGGCCATAGCGGTATTACATATCCACTTAGCATAAAGAATCTCCTTCCCTTTAAGTTCTTCTCTTGTCTTGTAAAACCAACCCTCTGTAGTTTTGGCGCCAAAATTTTTGGCAATTGCTACCACCACATAAACGCCATTATCTTTGACTCTAAATTTTATGGGCAAGGGTTTTCCGTCTTTAACCTCAAAAGGTAACGCGGTCTTTTTGCCTGTTGGGGAAATCATAAATACTTTTATGCTTTCTAGTACTGCCTCTTGAGCCTGAATAGAATGAGGAAAAGAATGGCCCCAACCAATAGAAATGGTCACAGTGTCTCCCTTTTTGGGAGAGTAATTATCTACATCTAACCATAGGAAATGAGCCCTACATACTCCGGCAAAAAGAATTGCGAAAACAAAACAAGAACAAAAGAGTAATAACCTTTTCATAAAAACCTCCCTGGATATTAGTAATTAATCAAGAAACCAACCCAAAAAGTCCTGGGCCAGGCAACAGCATAATTAGCTGCATTTCTAGAGTAAGAATACGAGGCACTCTGGGCATAATGTTCGTCAAATAAATTCTTTATACTAAAGAATATCTCTGTACTTTTATTTTTGTCATATCTCCAATTATATGAGGTATAAAAGTCAACAACATCATAGCCATCATAAGTATAAAGATTGTAATTATCCATATAGTACTTACCAACGTGACGCCACTTAATCTCAGAAGCTAAGTTCTGCATAAGTTGGTACTTCACTCCTATAGTAAAAATAGGACTTGGCACACGTGGTACTTTTTTGCCTTCAAGGTTAGGATCAGGATTGTCTAAAATCTCTGTGTCTATTAAAGAGAGATTTCCATAAAATTCTAGTGAATCAAAAGGATATAGCTCTAAATTTGCCTCAAGACCTTTGCGTCTGGTTTTACCAATGTTTTGATAAATGCCAGACCCTGGAGGATTTTCTTGTATTTCATTTGTAGTATCTAATATGTAGAGAGCTAGATCGAAAAATAAATGTTTATTAGGAGGAGTAAAAGTAAATCCTATTTCATACTGTTCTACTTCTACCGGATCAACATTGATATTGGGATCGTATTTAGCCTCTCCTTTGGGCAACGCAAAACCTTGCGAATAACTTGCTCTAAAATCTAAAGGATCAAGAAGCTGTGAACGGAAACCTATTTTAGGACTAAAGACATCAAAATCATTCATATCGTGACGAAATCCCGAAGTACCTGGGTCTCGATTTTCATACTCACCACCAAAAGTATCGTAACGAATTCCAAGCTCTGGCCTAAAATAACGCGAAAATTTTAAATTTGCCTGAGCAAAAACAGAAAAGGTTTTTATTATAAAAGTTCTATCTTGTGTTTGGGAAATTCTTACACGGTTAGAAGTATTCCAGCGTTTCCAATCAGTATTTTCATAATAAAACTCAGAGCCTATAACACCAATCACAGGATATGACTTAAGAAGAGACTCAAAGTTTAGGCTTCCACCAGTTCCGTAAACATGCCGAAAGTAATTTCTTTCTGTTTGCCCACCTGGATCATAACCAAATTTGGCAAAACGAGTAAAATCTTGCTGGGTGGCATAAACCCAGTAAAGAAGACGAATATTA
>Ga0256840_1001216_pt1 | contig 24725 bp, 21 predicted proteins | sample 355202metaG_FD_185969 | JGI IMG/M metagenome (GOLD analysis project Ga0256840, IMG submission 185969) | Hydrothermal vent microbial communities from Mid Atlantic Ridge, Atlantic Ocean - 355-202 | ecosystem: Environmental > Aquatic > Marine > Hydrothermal vents | place: Atlantic Ocean: Mid...
TATAAATGAACAATAAAACCAAAAACCTTTTAAAATATTTTATTCAAAATAGAATTTTAGATGAAAATAGTGTAAATAAAATATCAGAACAGCTAGAGAATTCAAAAGAAACTTTAGGTGAAATACTTATAAAAAATGGTTTTTTTACTAATGAAGATATTTTATTATTATCAATTGAACTATACAAAAAAGGTTTCGTTACAATTGAAGATGTAAACAATAATTTTGCAATAGATATTATGGTTTTTTTAGAAGAATTGGCAAAAAATTTAAAGCTAGATTATGTTGACTTAGACTCAATTGATATTGACTATAGAATGCTTTCAAAACTTCCATTTGCTCAACTTAAAAAATTTGGTGCACTTCCAATTAAAGAAGATGAAATCAATGTTTTTATTGCACTTATGGACCCAATGGACATGAATGCACAAGAGGGTGTACAAAGAATATTTCCTAGAAAACTTGTTAAGTATATCATAGCCGAACCATTTCAAATAGAAAAATACATAAATAAAGCAGAAATGAGTGAGAGTATAAAAGGTCTTATTGGTGAGATTAGACAGGAGATTACTTCGAGTGCTGCTGACAACCCTCAGGAGTCATCAGGAATTTTAAAGTTAATTGAGATTATACTTAAAACAACCATATTGGCTGGGGCAAGTGATATTCATATTGAGCCTACTGAAAACAACTGTATTGTAAGGGGTAGAATTGATGGAATGTTGAATGAAACTTTTATATTTGATAAAGATATCTACCCTCCTCTAGCTTCGAGGATGAAACTACTCTCAAACATGGATATTGCTGAAAAAAGAAAACCTCAAGATGGAAGATTCTCAGCTAAAATTCTCGGTAAAGAGTTTGATTTTAGAATCTCTACTCTTCCTATACTAAATGGTGAATCAATAGTAATCCGTATACTTGATAAATCTAAAGTTATGATTAAAATTGAAGATTTAGGTATGCATCAAAATAATTATGTAAAATTTAGTAAAGCAATGAAAGCCCCATATGGAATTATATTTGTTACAGGACCAACAGGAAGTGGTAAAACAACTACACTATATGCTGCACTTAATGCAATTAAAAATGTTGAGACTAAAATTATTACTGTTGAAGATCCTGTTGAGTATCAACTCAACTTAACACAACAAGTTCAAGTCAACCAAAAAGCTGGACTGACTTTTGCCACCGCACTAAAATCTATACTTAGACAAGATCCAGATATTATCATGATTGGTGAGGTTAGAGACTCTGAAACACTTCGTATTGCAGTTCAAGCAGCACTTACTGGTCACTTAGTATTTTCAACACTACATACCAATGATGCTGTAAGTGCAATTACAAGAGTAATGGATATGGGAATAGAGCCATATCTACTTAGTGGCTCACTAGTTGCTATTGAAGCACAAAGACTAGTTAGAAAACTATGTATTCATTGTAGAGTCAAAACTACACTTCCTCAATCTATTTTTAATGATATTAAGCACTATATTCCAGAAAATTATCAATTTTACAAGCAACATGGGTGTGAAAAATGTGCACAAACTGGATATAAAGGAAGGGAAATGCTTTCAGAAATACTTCCTATAAGTGAAAAAATGTCAAGTATGATTGCAAAAGGTGACGGCAAAAAAGAAATTTATGATCAAGCAGTTAGTGAAGGTTTTACAGATATGTTCCAAGATGGTGTTGTTAGAGCAGCAAATGGAATTACAACAATTGATGAGATTATAAGGGTGGCAAAATCATGAAGTATTTTGAAGTGCACTCCCTTTTTAAAGGGAAAAAAGAGATAAAAGTTATACAAGCTCCTAATAGAAATGATGCTATAAGCATGGCAAAATCAAAATCACCAGGTGTAATACTCAATGTAAAAGAGACCTCCGCACCTGTTGAAGATCAATTAGAAACACTTAAAAATAATATCATGAATATGATAACCAAAAAAACTATTCAAATGAAAGATCTTATTGCTGCAACAAGGCAACTAGCAGTAATGACCGATGCTGGAATATCAATTCATGATAGTATAAAAGAAGTTGCAGATGCGACTGTTGATAAAACACTAAAAGAGATATTTGAAAAAGTTGATGATGACTTAAACTCTGGACTTAGCTTAACAGAGGCTATGATGAGTTTTAGACATGAATTAGGTGATGTTACTATTGCAATGGTTGAACTAGGTGAAAGTACTGGTAATATGTCAGAATCGCTTGAAAAATTGTCTGAAATTTTAGAAGAAATTGAAGAAAATAGACAAAAATTTAAAAAGGCACTCAGATACCCAATAACTGTAATTATTGCAATTGGTATAGCATTTACAATTCTTATGGTATATGTTGTTCCAAAATTTAAAGATATATTTTCAAAACTTAAAGCAGATCTTCCAGCACCTACAAAAATACTACTTTTTATGGAACATTTAGTAAATAATTATGGACATATTCTCCTTATTGTTATATTTGGAACAATATTTATAGTGAAATATCTACTTAAAAATAATGAGGATTTTAAAGCTGGATATGATCAATATGTACTAAAAGTTTATCTAATTGGAAACATAACATTTTATGCAACATTAAGTCGTTTTACCTTGGTATTTACAGAGCTAATCCGTGCAGGTATACCTATTGCTGATGCTCTAGATACTGCTCTTTTAACACTAGATAATGTTCATCTTAAGAAGCAACTTGCAGCTGTAAAAGTATCTGTTAGTCGTGGTATATCACTTACTGAGGCCTTTAGAAGTACTGGGCTATTTGAAGGAATGCTAATACAAATGATTCATGCTGGTGAGCAAAGTGGTACACTAGATAAAATGTTAGATAAAGTAACAGCATATTTTAAATCTAGATTTAATGACATCATAGACAACATTGCTAGTTATATAGAACCTATACTTTTAGCATTTATAGCAGGTATGGTTTTGTTGATGGCTCTTGGTATCTTTATGCCAATGTGGGATATGGCACAGGCAGTTAAGAACTAGCACAAAAACAGCTCTACATGTAGAGCTGTTAAAAAGGCCAAATGGATTCTACATATTTTGAGCCCCATGGTTTATTGGTTGCTCTATCTATTTCACCCTCTGTTTTGTATAGAATCTTTGCATCTGCAATATATTTGGAGTCTATAGTATTTTTTTGATCTATATCATATGGTCTAATTACGCCACTTATTTGAACAATCTGTTTTTCTCCGTTAACAAGTAGTTCACGATTTCCAGAAATAAAATAGTTTCCATTTTTTAGTATTTTAATAATTCGTGCAGAAATTGTTGTAGTAAAAGTCTCATTTCTACTATTTTTACCGCTACCATTATATGAATTCGTTGAACCTGCTTCAAATCCAATTTGACCGGCTTTTTTAAGAAGTGTTCCACCAACACCACTAAAAACTCCTGCACCTAACTTGTCATTACTAGTCTCAGAAATAGTTTTTTGACCAACAGAACTCTGAGCTATATTTTCACTTATTACAACTGTAACTATATCATTTGGATTCATAGCTTTTAAATCAGCAAACAAAGGATTTTCTCCTCTTCCAAAAAGGCTACCAGGGTTGCTTGCTATTTGCTGTTGTGTTGAAGGCGGTAGTTGCTCTACATAAACAGGTGGTTTCATATCCATCTTAGGATCAACAGGATGAGTTGAACAACCTACGAATAAAATGCCAACCAATATAATAGAAAAAGATATTTTCATTTACTCTCCAAATTATTTACTTATTACTATATTAATATAACAGCTAAAGCAATTTAAGTTCCTAAAAGTGAATTAGTCTGTTCTGCAATCTCAAGTTCTTCATTTGTTGGTATTACAAATACTTTTACTTTTGATTTTTTTGAAGATATATCAATAATTTCTTTTGCTCTTTGGTTATTTTTTATTAAATCTAGCTCTATACCTAAATGCTCCAAATCTTCACAACATCGAACTCTTGTATCTATATCATTTTCACCAATACCACCTGTAAAAACAATGCAATCAAGTTTTCCAATTACAGCATTATATGAACCGATATATTTTTTTATGCGATATGAGAACATATTAAGCGCTAATTGTGCTTTAGCATCACCCTTTTTTGCCATTTTTTCAACTTCTCTCATATCATTATTGCCACAAATTCCTTTTAAACCGCTATTTTTATTTAATAATTTATCTAAATCATCAATATTAAAGCCATTTTTTCTAGCAAGGTAAAAAAGTATTGCTGGGTCTAAATCACCACTTCTTGTTCCCATAATCAAACCCTCTAGTGGAGTTAACCCCATTGTTGTATCAATACATTTTCCATCTTTTATTGCTGCCATACTAGCTCCATTACCAAGATGAAGAGTAATTGCATTTATTTTCTCTTTAACTAAATACTTTGAAGCTTCTTTTAGAACAAAATGGTGTGAAGTACCATGAAATCCATACCTTCTAACACCATCATGAACATATGTATCATATGGAAGTGCATACATATAGGCATAACTAGGAATTGTAGCATGAAAAGCTGTATCAAAAACTGCAACTTGAGGAACATTTGGAGATTGTTCCATGGTAACTTTTATACCATCTAAATTTGCAGGATTATGTAGTGGTGCTAGAGGAATTAATTTTTCTATCTCTTCTATAACCTCACCATTTATTAGAACCGGCTTTGAAAACTTCTCTCCTCCATGTACGACTCTATGACCAATTGCACCTAATTCATCTAAATTTTTAATTATAAATGATTCTATTAAAAGTATACTCATAAGCTTAAGGCCATATTTATGATTACTAATAACTTCCTTTTTCTCTATTTTCTTATCACCAAACTCGATTTTAGCATAAGACTCTTGTTCACCAATTTGTTCAATAATACCACAAGCTAGAGATATTTTTTCATTCATTTCAAAAAGTTGAAATTTAATAGAAGAGCTTCCTGAATTTAAAACTAAGATTTTCATGACTCTACACCATCATTCTCTTGTGCTTGAATAACAGTAATTGCTACTGTATTCACAATATCTGCTACAAGACAGCCTCTACTCAAGTCATTAACGGGTTTTTTTAACCCTTGTAAAACAGGGCCAATTGCTACAGCACCAGAACTTCTCTGAACTGCTTTATATGTGTTATTACCAGTATTGAGATCTGGAAATATAAATACATTGGCCCTGCCAGCCACTTCTGAATTAGGCAGTTTTTTCTTAGCAACTTTTAGATCAATTGCTGCATCATATTGAATTGGTCCATCTACCAATATATCTGGTCTAGTCTTCTTTACTAAACTTGTAGCTATTCTAACTTTTTCAACATCATCGCCTTGTCCTGAACTTCCAGTAGAGTATGAAAGCATAGCAACTTTAGGATCAATACCAAAAATTTTCGCTGTATCACTTGAAGAGATGGCAATCTGTGCCAATTCATTTGCATTTGGATCTTGATTTACGGCACAATCACCATAAATCAATACTTTTGTATCTAGGCACATAAAAAAGATACTTGAGACAGTAGATATACCAGGTTTTGTTTTAATAATCTGAAGAGCCGGTCTTATTGTATCCCCTGTTGTGTGAATAGCACCACTTACCATACCATCAGCATAACCTAAATGAACCATCATAGTTGCAAAATATGTCTCATGACTCATTGCATCTTTTGCCCCATCTAAAGTAAGACCTTTTTTCTTTCTAAGTTTATAAAATTCATCAATAAATTCGTCCATTAAAGGTGAATCGCATGGACATACAATATCTGCTTTACTTATATCAAGTCCTAAAGATGCACTTCTATGCTCAATTTCTTCTTTTTTACCTAAAAGTATGATATCTACAACATCTCTTCTTAGAAGAATTTCTGTTGCTCTTAATATTCTCTCGTCTTCACTTTCAGGAAGAACTATTTTCTTCCTATTAGATCTTGCCCTTTCAAAGAGATTATACTCAAACATCATTGGTGTGATAGTTTGCGAGGATGCTGTTGTAATTTTTTCTTCTATTCTTTTTATATCCACATTCGAACTAAATAAACCTTGTGCTAAAGCAATTTTTCTTTCACTTTTTGCTGTAATCTCGGCTGGCACACCATTAACCTTCATAGCAGTTGTATATGTATCATCATTAACACTTAAAATTGGCATAGGAAACTCGTTAAATCCTTCTATAAGACTTCTAATTGCACTATTTGGTGTCATTCCACCTGTAAGCAATAGTCCTGCAATATTTGGATAGTTCCTCGATTGTATTGTAGAAATTGAGCCAATAATGATATCAGCACGATCACCAGGAACAATAATCAGATCACCATCTTCAACATGATCTAAAAAGTTTTCTAACTTCATTGCAGCAATTTTACTTTGTTTCACAACTCTTTTGAAATCTTTCTCTTCACCAACAACTAACATACAATGCAGTTGCTTAATTATCTCATTAATTGTAGGATTATCTAACTCGAGAACTTCTGGAAGATAATAAGTTGGTATATTAGATATTTCATTTGAAAGTTTAGCGAGTACATCTTCATTCATTCTATTTACAAATGTAGCAAAGTGAGTACAACCAGATTTTTTGATTACTTCTGATTCAATTGTTATTTCATCCATAACCTCTTTTTTTGTTTTATCTTTTCCTTTGAGTATAACAACAACTGGGCTGCCAATATTTTTTGCAATCATAAGATTTATATCAAAATCAATGCTTTGTGTAAAACATGCTTGATTAAGACCTTCAATCAACACAAAATCATACTTTTTTTCTAATTTTTTAAACTTATCAATTAATGCTTCTATTAACTCATTTATTTTATTCTCAGCAATCATAGCTTCAGCTTCATGCACTGTAAAACCATAGCTTTGGGAGTATCTCATATCTAAATCAAACTTTTCTAAAACAAATTCGATATCATGATCTCTGTTTTCATTATCTTCAATTATTGGTCTAAAAAAAGCTACTCTTTCCAATCTTCTTTTTAAAATTTCCATCATACCCATAGTCACAATCAGACTACCAGATGCCTTTTCTATTGAAGATATATACAAACTCTTAACACCCATAAGCAATTCCCCTTATAAATATATTTTTAAAATCATATAACAATTGTATAAAAAAAATATAATAAAAATTAATCAATAAGTATAAAATAAGCTTACATAAAGCTTGGGGTATCATTTGAAAAAAGAATCAAGTCACCTTTTTGGGTAGAATTACCAATAATTGCTTCCATCTCTCTTTTATCTCTTAAAATTATTTTTTCTGCTTTATTAATGTTTTTATCTAATATATCAAGATTTATTTTCCCTGTTAATATAACCAAATCAAAAATATCATCTATTTTTCTAGCCAACTCTACATTAGCCTCTTTGCTACTTTCTACAATACCAGGAGTAATAATAACTTTTCTTCCATCATACTTCTGGGCAAGTTCATATGATGCTAACATTCCTTCAAGGTTACCATTAAAGCTATCATCTATAATCAACTTTCCGCCTGCATCAATTCTCTGTAGCCTATGTTCAACACCTTTTAGATTTCTAACAGCAGTTTTAATCTCTTCCATACTCATTTTTTCTCTACACATATGAATTGCAGCTAAAATGTTTATAGCATTAAACTCACCAAGCAGTGGAGTAAAAAAGTTTTCTATTTTACCATCAATCTCTACATCAAAGCAGAGTCCTTCTAAAGTAGAACTAACATTTTGTATCTCATTACCAAATACTTTAGTTTTACTATCTGGCTTTACATTGGCACTTACATGTACATATGCTTTTTTAAGTCTATTAGAATTTAAAAGTTCCATTTTTGTATTTCTTATATTTTCCAATGTTTTAAAATACTCTATATGTTGCTCACCAATTTTACCAACTATAGCATAGTGATGATTTAAAAGCTTAGCAATTTCATCTATATCGCCTCTAAGTCTTGCCCCAGCTTCAACTATATATATCTCACTTTCATCTGGTAAATCATCATTAATATCTTTCATAATTCCACCAAGTGTATTCACACTTCTTGGTGTCATATAGCAGTTATACTTTGTTGAAAGCATTTGGTAAAGGTAGTTTTTAATACTTGTTTTCCCAAAACTAGCAGTAATAGCAATTATTTCAAGTTTTTTATTCTTCTTTAATTTATTAATAGCAGATTTTTTAAATCCTTCAAACAGTATCTTTTCAAAGAGCATACTTATAAATATAGCAACAAACAGAGGCATAATAACTCCGTATACAACACAGACATTTGTTGCTAAGCAGAGTAGATTTTGAAATAATACGGCAAGGAGTAAAATAGTAAAAAATCTTTTTACCCTAGCTGTAAATATAAGTTTTTTATCTAGTTTTCTATACCACAAAAATAGAGTTGGAACAAAAAGTAGATACATATAAAACCAAAAATAGACACCTAAAAAATAGTAAGAAAAAACTGGAATAATAAAGAAAAATAGATGCCAATCGTATCTATTAAAATGAAAAACAACTCTTTCAAGCTTATAATTAAACCACTGTAAAGATAAAATAACATAGTATCCAACCAATAGAACAAAAACAGTATGTGAAATAAACTCAAAAATCTCCATTATAACCTCTCTAACTTATCAGCAATAAATTTTGAATTTTTAATAAAAAAGAAGTGGTCCCCATCTAATGGGTAAAAAGCACTATTTTTAATAAGCTTTGATATTGCCTTACCACTACTTAGTGGTGTTGCACTATCATTCTTCCCCCAAAAAATATAAGTTTTTGAATTAATATTTTTAAAAATATCAGAAAAATCCTCATCAACAACTTTTTTTAAAACTTCATACATAGTTTGACTCATACCACTTACATCACTACTAGCAAATAAACTATACATATTTTTTGGAACAATATTTTTAAAAAGTTTAAAAAATTTTATTTTTATTCTTACTTCAAAAGATTTTGGTACAAGAATCCCAGCACTACTAAGTAAAACTAGATTTTTAGGATTCATCAAAGATGCAATTTTACCACCAAAAGAGTGACCGCAAACAAAATATGGCTCTACATGTAGAGAATTTAAAAACAGCTCAATTATGTTTTTATAATCTTTTGTATCGATTACACTATCAATCGATGATGCACCAAAACCAGGCAGGTCAATATATATATGTTTAAAATCTTTTAAGTGGCTACTAAAAGCTTGTTTCATAATTTCTTTGTTACTTCCCCATCCATGAAGAAAAACAATCGACTTTAAACAGCTTGGATTTACAATCTCATAGCTTATAGAATATAAATGTGAATTATAGTTTAATTCTCTAACTGCCATTTGAATGTGTCTTTTTATATATTTTTTCTAATATCTTAACAGCATCACTCATTCTTTCATACTCTTCGATAGGAATAACAACAGCTTCAAAACGGTTGTTCTTAACAATCACCAATTTCTCTTTTTCTCCACTAGTAAGACTTTTTAACTCACTACTAAAATTTCTAACTATATCTGTTGCACTAATAACCTCATCTTGTGTAAAACTTGTCACTATTTACCTTTTGCTGCATTTATTGAATCAATATATTTATATTTAGTTATAACTCTTGTCTGTTTTGGTAAGAACTTTGAAAGTTCACAAATAATACTATCAAAATCATCAAAAAGGTAGTTTGCCATACTACCTGGAACTGGATTAATCTCATTGATATAAACTTCTTCATCAACGACAAAAAAATCACAACGAATTAATGAACCACGAAATAGTGGTTCATATAGTTTTTTAAATGAGTTCTGTATTTTTTCTATAATTTCTCTACTTAATTTTGCTTCATTTACTCGTTTTGTCCTAGAAAAATCCAAGTACTTCTTATCAAAATCTAAAAATTCCTCTTTTTGTGGTTCTTCTATAATAGAAAACCTATATTGATCTGTTTTACAACCTGCTAAATTATACTCTTTTATCTCTTTTACAAAAGGTTCAATCAAAACCTGTGTATCAAACTCAAATGCAACATCAAGAGCATATTCTAACTCATCTTTACTCTTTACGATACTAATTCCAATAGAGCTACCTAGTCTTGTCGGCTTAATTATAATAGGATATACAAGTTCAATATCCCTAGAACTATTTTTATCTAGTATTTTATAATCTAGAGTCTTAATACCAAACTCTTTTGCATACAATTTAGTAAAAAGTTTATTATAACTAATTACACTAGCCTCAACTCTAGGTCCTATAAAAGGTATGTTAAAAAACTCTAGCATTGAAGCAAATTTTCCATCTTCGCCATCTGCACCATGTGAGATATTTAGAGCAAAATCAAACTCCACCCTCTTCTCACTCATCATACTCTTATGAAAAAACCCACCATTTTTTAGTGTTAATTTTTTGTCTTTTTTGTAATCACCACTGCTAAATCTCTTTGCATTTATTTTATCAGTTGGTACAAGATAAAAATCTCTACTGTAATCACAAAATATATATACCAAATCTGATTTTAAAACTTTTTTCATTGCAATCGCACTTACAATGCTTATCTCATGCTCAAAACTCTTACCACCAAATATAATTCCAATTTTCATTACTATCCTAATTTTTTAATGCTTTTATTTCAATGTCCCCTTTTAAAGGAACTAAGTCCCTTTAAAATTCCTCTCGACTGAAGCACAAAGTCGTAACTTCTGTACTACCCTAGTTTTTTTAATGCTTCTTTTATTAAAGAGCTTGTGTCAGTTGCTTTACATGTAGAGAGTACTTTTTTAATTCTCTCTTTTTTAAATCCTAAACTCTCCAATGCCATTATGGTTTCATTTACAAAACTATTTGAACTTATAGCATCACTTTGCAGTTCAAAATCACTAAGCTCTACCAAAATTCTTTTTGCACTTTTTGGCCCAATACCAGGGACTTTTTTAAATGCCTCAACCGAATTTGAAGTTAATGCCGTTGCAAAATCAGAAGGGCTCATCGTAGAACAAACCGCCAATGCAGTTGATGGTCCAACACCATTTACCTTAACCAAAGTATCAAAAACTCTTTTTTCATCACTATCTTTAAAACCATATAGATTATTGGCATCTTCTCTTATAATCTGTGTTACATGAAGGGATATATCACCAGATTCGATGCCAGAAGAGCAAAAAAGAGACACATTTAGCTTGTATGTAAATCCAGAATTAGTTTTAATATACAAAAAGGTTGGCTCTTTTTTTACAATTTTACCATCTATTGCAACTATCATGAACTATACTCCGATGATCTTTTTATCTCATAGTTACCTTCACCCATATTTGACAAGGTTATCTCTCGTATAATTTCATGCTCTTTTGTGTTATAAACTTTTTCAACTGGAGGGGAGATAAGCTTAAATTTAATCTCATTATACTCTCTCCATGGTGAGTGATTTATGATTTTTGCAGAAAAAACTTTCATCTGAATCTGATTTAAATCCTCTTTTAAATCTTGTAGTTTTAGCTTCTCATTTTTATAATCTTTTAGTACTTCATTATATTTATTAACACTATTTTGATACTCTTTAACTTTTGCTACAAGTGTTAAAGGAACATTTTTACCAGCTTTTTTCAAATCTAAAATTTTATCTTGTACCATCTTAACTGTTGGTTTAGTCTTATCAATTACCCTCTTTTTTTCTTCAAGTTTTTTAGGCATATACTTTAGTTTTAATGACAACTCTTTTATTTCTTTTGTTATATTCTCTATATTTTCATTAAACTCTTTTGTCATACTTAGATCAATCAAAAATTTATTATTAGTACCTTTTAACTCTTTAATTTCGATAGTATCAGATGCTGTTATACTTACATTTGAGGCCAACTCATCAATAACAATATTTTTACCAATTATTTCGCCACCAATTGCCTGTTTGATATTTATAATATCCCCAATGACTTTACCACCTTCTAGCCTGTCAATATTTACTTCTGTAGCTGTTAATAGACCTCTATGAATCGTAATATGTGCTGTTTTTGCTTCTAATGTAGCTGTTTGATGAGTCTGTCCACCAATATTAAGTTTTTCTGTTTTAATCTTAGCCCCACTTGCAACATTTCCTTTGATATTAAGCTCATATGTCTCAACACTCATTCCAGGACCAATTGCATCTTTAAAAACATCGTCTTCTGTTATATTGATTTTAACTTCAGCACTCATATCTGTTTCAATAGAGCCTGTAGTTCTAAAACTTACCTCATCAACTTCCATATTATCTTGAATATCATATGAACCAGGACTCTCCTGTGTCACATACCCATTTCTTGCAGCAATATATCTTATTCTTTCATCATCCTCTTTTTTAATAATATTCTCTGTATGATTGATTAGCATTTCATTATCACTATTTGGCTCTTTTACTGGTAGGTATTTGCCCTTGCAGTTCCTACCAGCTGCACCTGCTTGAGGTTTAATATACTCCATAATACAATCACCCTTTGAGACTGCTAGTATATACCCTCTTTTTGAGTAATCAACTCTACCTTGACTATCCTCTTTTTTAGATATTTTTTTCTTATAATGATAAATAAACTTATCATTTATTGGTAGTACGGGGTCAATTCCTTCACAAGCAACAAATGTACTCTCTTCATTCATAATTCCATTAACTCTTATACTAGAGACAATCTTTTTTACCTCTTTATACATAATACTATCTCTAATACCAACTAAAATACCAGATTTGATTTTCTTTTTATTGATATTTTCTATAATTTTACTTTCAATTTTTGAAAAATACTTAACCTCGATATCTTTTTTCACTGTTGTAATTATTTTCGTAAGAGATTTATTTCCTCCCAAAACTATAGGTGGTAATATATTTGTATCACTCTCTTCGCTATCAATTTTAAATATATCGACTTTATACATCTGTTTGATTTTTAACTTCTCATTTAGAAGAAAATCTTTGTCTTTAAACTGCTTGAGCTTCTCTTCATCAGCCTCAATCCAACCAGTATCTTTATCTAACAAATATAGTGTTTTTACTTTGATTATTTTAAAATCAATATCCCAAAGTGGTATATTATTTGCCGCAGCAATACTCTTTATTTCACGAGGAATATTTTCACTTTCTACAATAATAGACTTAAATTCTGGCTTTTTAGTCTCTTCTTTTTTAATATCACCAGAGTTATCACTTTTAATCTTGTCAAACAAACCCATATAAATTCCTGTAAATTTAAGTATTGTAGCTATTATACAAAAAAAAGATTAATTAACCCAAAAAACAGCCCAAATAGGCTATGATTTCTTATGATTTTTAAAAATTTCTTTACAAATAGCATTGGTATACTTGTCTCTCGTATATTTGGTCTTATAAGAGACCTTCTTACAGCCTCTATTTTAGGTGCCAATATATATAGTGATATCTTCTTTGTAGCATTTAAACTGCCAAATCTTTTTAGACGCATTTTTGCAGAGGGAGCATTTTCACAAAGCTTTATACCAGCATTTATTAACTCAAAAAACAAGTCCTTATTTACATACAATACATTTATAAAATTTTTTATTTTTCTTATATTTGTCTCATTTATCGTTACTATTTTTAGTGGTTTTTTTGCAAAGCTTATTGCACTTGGATTTAGCGACGAAACTCTAGCTATAGCAGCCCCTTTAGTGGCAATAAACTTCTACTATCTTCCTATTATTTTTGCTGTTACATTTCTAGGATCACTTTTGCAGTATAAAAACCATTTTGCTACTACTGCTTTTTCTACTGCCCTTCTTAATATTGCCCTTATAACTGCTCTATTACTTACAAATGGTATGCAAAAAATAGAGATTGTATATGCCATGAGCTATGCTGTAATAATTGGAGGTCTTTTACAACTTTTAACTCATATAATTGCAATAAACAACAGAAATTTATTGAAACTTTTTAGATTTGGATTTACCAATCGAAAAAAAGATAGAATTAAAAATGAAAACAAAAAATTTATCCACTCATTCTCTCATGCAATCTTAGGTAACTCAACTCCACAAATATCTGCTTTTTTAGATACTTGGATAGCTAGTTTTCTAATCACAGGTAGCATCAGTTATCTCTACTATGCAAATCGTATATTTCAACTTCCTCTTGCACTTTTTGCAATCGCACTCAGTGTTGGAGTATTTCCAAAAATTGCTAAGTATATTAAAACAGATGATAAGCAAAAAGCATTGCAACTTTTTAAAAGTGGTTTTTGGTTTTTATTATTTCTATTAACACTCTCCGCAATTGGGGGGTTTATACTAAGCGAAGAAATCGTAAAACTACTCTTTCAAAGAGGTGCATTTAGCAATGAAGATACGATAAAAAGTGCTGCGGTTTTACAGATGTATCTAGTTGGTCTAATTCCATTTGGACTATCAAAACTATTCTCTTTGTGGCTCTATGCTACAATGAGGCAAAAAGAAGCTGCAAAAATTGCTATTTATTCATTAGTTACAAATGTATTATTATATACAATCCTAGTAAAACCTTTAGGAGTTAAAGGCCTAGCACTTGCTAGCTCGTGTGCAGGTATTGTTTTGCTTATATTTACTATCCGTTCATTTGGTATCAAAGAGTTTTTGGATATAATACGCGATAAAAAATTAGCTATATATGTTGGTATGCTTGTAATCTATATTCCAACTCTTTTATATATTAAGGAAATAATTGATGTTTATTTATGACTCAGTCCAAAGAAAAAAAGTAGAATTTATACCAATAAAAGAAAACAGAGTAAAGATTTATGTATGTGGACCAACTGTATATGATGATGCACATCTAGGTCATGCTAGAAGTGCTTTGGCTTTTGACCTGCTTCGCCGAACATTTATAGGTTTGGGATATGATGTTACATTTGTAAAAAATTTTACTGATATAGATGATAAGATTATAAAGAAAATGCAAGAAAGTGGAAAAACTCTTGAAGAGATCACTGAGTTCTATATAAAAAGATATAAAGCCGAGATGCATGCTCTTGGAATTAATGATGCAGATATTGAACCAAAAGCTACGCAAAGTATAGATGAAATCGTTAAGTTTATAGAAGTACTACTAAAAGACAACAAGGCATATAAAACAAGTGACAGTATCTACTTTGATACATCAAAAGACAACAAGTACCTCGAACTTTCCCATATGAAGATGGATGACACTCGTGCTAGAGTTGAAGCCAATAGTGAAAAAAGAGACCAAAAAGATTTTGCACTTTGGAAATTTTCGAAAAAGGGTGAGCCAACATACAAAGCTAGTTTTGGAGATGGACGACCTGGCTGGCATATAGAGTGTAGCTGTATGATTGAAAAACATATGGCATATGATGGTGAGTTTCAGATAGATATTCACGCAGGTGGTGCTGATTTGCTCTTTCCTCACCATGAGAATGAGGCTAGCCAAACTAGGTGCAAAAGTGGACAGGAGCTATCAAAATACTGGATGCATAACGGCTTTGTAACCATAAACGGTGAAAAAATGAGCAAATCTTTAGGTAATAGCTTTTTTCTAAAAGATGCTCTAAAAGAGTATGATGGGGAAATTTTAAGGTTTTATCTTCTTAGCTCTCATTATAGAGCTAATTTTAACTTCTCTGAAGAAGACCTGTTAGTTAGTAAAAAACGACTTGATAAGCTCTATAGACTTAAGAAAAGAGTTTTTGAAGGCAAAACAAGCTCTACATGTAAAGAGTTTAAAAAATCTATTCTAGAGGCCTTAAGTGAAGATTTAAATATCTCAAAAGCACTTAGTATTGTTGATGATATGGTAGCATCAGCCAATGAAAAAATTGATACAAATCCAAAAGATAAAGTGACAAAGTTTGAAACAAATGCAAATCTTATCTGGATTGAGAGTATACTTGGAATTGGGTATAAAAATCCATACGAGTACTTCCAACTAGGTATAAACCAAGAAGAAAAAGAATATATAAAAAAACTTATTGACCAACGAAGTGAAGCAAAAAAAGAGAAAAATTTTACAAAGGCAGATGAGATAAGAGAGATACTTGTATCAAAAGGTATCCAGCTTATGGATACAGCCAATGAAACACAATGGGAAAAGAGCGAATAATGGAAGGAGTTAAACTAGTTTTAAAACGATTTTCTCCTTACTTTAAGGACTATATTCCCTATTTTATTTTTGCTATTATTGGTATGATATTAGCATCGGCCGGTACAGCTGCATCAGCTTATTTAGTTAAGCCTCTTCTAGATGATATATTTGTTGCAAAAGATGCACAAATGCTAAAACTACTTCCATTAGCAATTATTGCTGTTTACTTAGCAAAAGAGAGTGGCAGATATATGCAATCATATTTTACAAGCCTTATTGGACATGATATCATTAGAAGGTTTAGAAATAAAGTTTTAAAAAATCTTCTTATTCAGGATATCTCATTTTTTCACGAGTACCGCACTGGTGAGCTCATAAGTAGAAATACAAATGATGTTGAAAAAGTTAGAAGTGTTGTATCAAATATGATTCCTGAGTTTTTAAGAGAAACTCTGACCATAGTTGGATTAGCGGCTGTTGTTATATATCAAAGCTCAAATCTTGCTTTTTATGCTCTGATTATTATGCCCATTGCTATTTATCCATTGAGTATGTTAGCAAAAAAGATGAAAAAAATCTCAAGACAATCTCAAGAAAAAATCTCTGATGTTACATCTAAATTAAGTGAAATTTTTAACAATATTGAGGTTATTCAAGCAAATAACTCACAAAAGCATGAACAAGAGATCTTTAAAGAAGAAAATCAAAAGTATTTTAACCTTACAATGAAATCTGTAAAAGTTTCTCAATTGGTAAGCCCAATGATGGAAACACTAGGAGCAGTTGGAGTTTCTACTGTTATTATCGTTGGTGGAATGGAAGTTATTAATGACAACATGACTATGGGTTCATTTTTCTCGTTTTTAACTGCCCTTTTTATGCTATACACTCCTATTAAGAGACTCTCAAGCCTATATAACCAACTTCAAGAAGCAATTGCTGCAAGTGAAAGAATATTCTTTTTACTTGACTATAAGCCAACTATTGTTGGTGGAGACAAAGAGATTCCAGAAACTATCGAAAGTATAGAGTTTGAAGATGTCAAGTTAAAATATGGTAATAAAAAAGCACTAAATGGTATAAATCTTAAAGCTAACAAAGGTGAATTTATAGCACTAGTTGGTGACAGTGGTGGTGGAAAAAGCTCACTTGTAAATCTTATTGTAAGGTTTTATGATCCAACAAGCGGTAAAATCAAAATTAATGGCATAGACATAAAAGAGTTTTCACTTAAAAGCCTAAGAGACTCTATTGCTATTGTAACTCAGAGGGTTTATATATTTCATGAGAGTGTTGCTGCCAATGTTGCATATGGACAAAAAATCGATAGAGACAGAGTTGTGGAAGCTCTAAAAAAAGCAAATGCATATGAGTTTATTGAAGAACTACCTGAAGGAATTGATACTATCTTAGATGAATCTGGAACAAATCTTTCTGGTGGACAAAGACAGCGAATAGCTATTGCAAGAGCAATATACATAAACCCAAAAATACTTATCTTTGATGAAGCGACAAGTGCACTTGATAGTAAAAGTGAAAAGAAAATTACACAAGCCATGGAAAATTTAATTAAAAATAAAATAACATTTGTAATTGCACATCGTCTTAGCACTATTCAAAAAGCTGATAAAATAGTAGTTCTACAGCATGGAAAAGTTACCGCTATTGGTACAGATAGTGAGTTAAAACTTAACAGTCAGGAGTATATGAAACTTAAAGGTTTACAAGCATAAATAGCTCTACATGTAGAGCTATTTATCCAAATGCCAGCCAGATACCAACACCCATCATAAGTGACCCTGCTATTTTATTAATTAGCTTTACATTGTCACTTTTTTGAAGAAACTTCCTTAGACTACTTCCTCCACTTGCATATATGACTAAACATATAAATTCCAAAGATAAAATAATAAAAAGTAGAACTGAAATTTGAGGCACTAGTGGCAAAGACTGGTTAATAAATGGTGGTAATAAAGATATAAAAAATGCCCAACCCTTTGGGTTTGCAATAGCTGTAACAAATCCTTGAATAACTAATGCTTTATTCGAAATAGTCTTACTATCATGTGTATTACATGAAGATACGGACATCTTTCCACGACTTAGCCACATCTGGACTCCCAAGTAAAAAAGATATGCCCCACCAAGATACTTAAAAATAGAAAAAATATCTGGATATTTAAGCATTAAAGTGGCAACACCGACAACAGAAGAAAATGCTACAATACCAACACCAACAAGCTCACCAGCCATCATATAAAAAGTTCTTTTAAGACCGATACTCATGCCAAGACTCATAGCAAGAGTCATACACATACCAGGAGTTAATGAAACAAAAAAGAAGGTGGGTATAAAAACAACAAGAATAGATAAATTTAAAACTATCTCCAAAAAAAGCACCTTTTTAGTAAATTTTGAGTATAATCGCGGATATTTAATAAGAAGGATACCAAAATACATGTTTGATTACAATACTGTTAAGAAAATATTTTTTAAACTTAATCCTGAAAATGCACATAATGTTGCTGAATTTGTATTTAAAAATGGCATTAGATTTTGTCCTTTTTTAGCAAATGAATTAACAAAGAGATATTTTGTTTCCAATGAAAGACTCAAACAAAATATTTTGGATACTACATTTTTAAATCCCGTAGGACTAGCAGCTGGATTTGACAAAAATGCAACTATGATTAAGATGCTTACTGCCCTTGGATTTGGGCATATTGAGTTTGGAACAGTAACTCCCAAACCACAAGATGGAAACCCAAAACCTAGACTATTTCGCCATATAGAACAAGAGAGTATACAAAATGCTATGGGTTTCAACAATGATGGTATGGAAAAAGTCAAAGAAAGAGTTGAAAAGATATACCCTTTTGCAACTCCATTATTTGCGAATATTGGTAAAAACAAAACTACAAGTGATGAAGATGCACTTAGTGATTATGAAAAATTAATAGATAAATTTAAAAATATTAGTAACACTATTGTGATTAACATCTCATCACCAAATACACCAGGACTTCGTAATTTACAAAATGAAGATTTTATAAAAGCTCTTTTTGTCATGGCAAAAGAGAAAACAGATAAACCTGTATTGTTAAAGATTGCACCTGATTTAGAGATAAAAGATGCTATAAACATATGTAGCGTTGCACTTGAACATGGAGCAGGTGGCATTATAGCTACTAACACAACTGTTGACTACTCACTTTTACCAAATCCTCAAAGTTTTGGCGGCATAAGCGGAAAAGTACTAGAAGAAAAAAGTTCAGCTATTTTTGAAGAGTTAGCAAAAGAGTTTTATGGTAAAACAACGCTTATAAGTGTAGGAGGAATAGATAGTGCTGAGATTGCGTATAAACGCATAAAAATGGGAGCAAATTTAGTCCAAATATATAGCTCATTTATATTTAAAGGTCCAAAACTAAATAGAGATATTTCTGATGGAATTTTAAAACTTATGGATAGGGATGGTTTTGCTCACATTAGTGAAGTAATAGGAGTTGATAGAAGATGATAAAATTAATACTAAGTATAACAATATTTTTAGGAGGCCTTATGGCAAGCTCACTACCTGAGTACAAAACAAAAACACTAGACAATGGGTTACAAATAGTTGTAATCCCCATGAAAAATGAGAGTAACGTAATCTCAACAGATATATTCTACAAAGTTGGTAGCGGTAATGAAATCATGGGAAAAAGTGGTATTGCTCATATGCTTGAGCATCTAAACTTCAAATCAACAAAAAACCTAAAAGCTGGTGAATTTGATGAGATAGTAAAAGGATTTGGTGGAGTCAACAATGCCTCAACTGGATTTGACTTTACGCACTACTTTATAAAAAGTTCATCTAAAAACTTAGATAAATCACTTGAGTTATTTGCTGATTTAATGGCAAATCTAAATCTAAAAGATGAAGAGTTTCAGCCAGAGAGAAATGTTGTTTTAGAAGAGAGAAGATGGAGAACTGACAACTCACCTATGGGATATCTATACTTTAGACTATTTAACAATGCTTTTACATATCATCCATATCACTGGACTCCTATAGGCTTTGTAGAAGATATAAAAAACTGGAGCATTGAAGATATAAAAGAGTTTCATAGCAACTACTATCAACCATCCAATGCCATAGTTGTTGTTGCTGGTGATATAAGCGCTGATGAGGTTTTTAGTAGTACAGAAAAATATTTTGGAAAAATAGAATCAAAACCAGTCAAAAACCCATCGGCTCATCAAGTAGAGCCTGAACAAGATGGAGCAAAGAGAATTTACATTAAAAAAGATAGTGAAGTTGAAATGATTGCCATTGCCTATAAAATTCCAAACTTTTTAAATGAAGATCAAACTGCACTTTCAGCTCTAAGTGAACTTCTTAGTAGCGGGAAAAGCTCAATTTTACAAAAAATTCTTGTCAATGACAAGAAAATGGTAAACCAAATTTATGGCTACAATATGGAAAATAGAGATCCATCTATATTTATGTTTTTAGCAGTTGGAAACCCTGGAGTAAAAGCAGAAGATATTGAAAAAGAACTTCTTAAAATTATAAAAAGTGTTAAAGATGGAAAAGTAACAAAAGATGATGTAGAAAAAATAAAAACTAATACAAAAGCTGATTTTATTTTTTCACTTGAGAGTTCATCTAATTTAACTAATTTATTTGGTAGTTACTTTGCAAGAGGTGATATTAAACCACTTTTAAAATATGAAGAGAGTATAAATAAGCTAACAAAAGATGATATTATCAATGTTGCTAAAAAATACTTAGTTAAAGAAAAATCTACAACAGTAATACTAAGAAAGGATTATGAATGAATAACACACTAATTGGAGCAATGACAGCACTTATAACACCATTTAAAAATGGAAAATTAGATGAAGACACATATGCTAAACTTATAAAAAGACAGATAGCTAATGGAATTGATGTAGTAGTCCCTGTAGGAACAACAGGAGAGAGTGCAACTCTAAGCCATGAAGAACATCGTCGTTGTATTGAGATTGCTGTTGATGTTTGCAAAACAACAAATGCAAAAGTACTTGCAGGAGCTGGAAGTAATGCAACTCATGAGGCTGTAGGTATTGCCAAGTTTGCACAAGAGCATGGAGCAGATGGTATACTTTCAGTAACACCATACTACAACAAACCAATGCAAGAAGGTCTATATCAACACTATAAAGCTTTGTCAAATGCAGTTGAAATTCCTGTACTTCTATATAATGTACCAGGACGAACTGCATGTGATCTTCTTCCTGAGACTATTTATAGACTTTTTAATGAGTGCTCAAATGTATATGGAGTAAAAGAGGCAACTGGCTCTATCGAGAGATGTGTAGATCTTCTTGCACATGAGCCAAAACTTAGTGTAATAAGTGGTGATGATGCCATAAACTACCCTATTCTCTCAAATGGTGGTAAAGGTGTTATTTCAGTTACATCCAACATTATGCCAAATAAAATAGCAGATCTTACACATGCAGCACTTGATGGTGATTATCACGGGGCAAAAAGCATAAATGATGAACTATACACAATGAATAAGGTTCTATTTTGTGAGAGTAATCCAATACCAATAAAAGCGGCAATGTATATAGCAGGACTTATTGACACATTAGAATATAGACTTCCTCTTACAGCACCAAGTAAAGATAATATGAAGAAAATTGAAGAAGTAATAAAGCAATACGATATAAAGGGATTTTAAAATGAGCTATAGCGAAATGAAGGGAAGAACACTTGTTATAAGTGGAGGAACAAGAGGAATTGGAAAAGCAATTGTATATGACTTTGCAAAACAGGGTGTTAATATTGCTTTTACATACAACTCAAATCAAGAAATAGCAGAGAATCAAGTAAAAGACTTAGAAGAAAAATTTGGCATTAAAGCTAGAACATATGCTCTAAATATACTTGAACCAGATAGTTATAAAGATCTTTTTAAACTAATTGATGAAGATTTTGATAGAGTTGATTATTTTATTTCAAATGCAATTATCTCTGGTCGCCCTGTTGCTGGTGGATATACAAGATTTATGAAACTTCGTCCTCGTGGTATAAACAATATATTTACTGCAACTGTAAATGCATTTGTAATTGGTAGCCAAGAGGCTGCAAAAAGAATGCAAAAAGTTGGTGGAGGCAGTATTGTTTCTCTCTCTTCAACAGGAAACTTAAAATACATTGAATACTATGCAGGTCATGGCACAGCAAAAGCAGCAGTTGAGGCTATGGCTAGATATGCTGCTACCGAGCTTGGAGAATTTAACATAAGAGTAAATGTTGTAAGTGGAGGACCGATAGAGACAGATGCACTTAGAGCATTTAAAAACTATGAAGAAGTCAGAGATGAAACAGCTAAACTTTCTCCATTAAATCGTATGGGACAACCAACTGATCTGTCTGGGGCTTGTCTATTTGTATGTTCAGATAGAGCTAGTTGGATGACTGGTCATACTCTACTCATTGATGGTGGTACAACCTTTAAATGATTCTCAATTTACCAAATATTCTTGCAATAATAAGAATTCTATTTGCACCTCTAATGATGTGGTTACTTGTAGATAGAAATAACCCAATTTTTGACGGCATCCATGTTAGTTGGCTTGACTATACCGCTTCTTTGGTATTTGTGCTTGCAAGTGTAACAGATGGATTTGATGGATTTATAGCTCGTGCTTGGAATCAGCAATCAACACTAGGTGCAATTCTTGATCCACTTGCAGACAAAATGCTAATGTTAAGTGCATTTTTAGGTCTAATGATCATCGATAGAGCAAATGTTTGGGCAGTATATCTTATACTTACCCGTGAATTCTTCATAACAGGAATTAGAGTAGCTGCTGCAAGTAAGGGTATGGATATAAAAGCTTCTGTATGGGGTAAAATAAAAACTCTAATGCAAATGTTTGCTATTGGTTTTGCCACCATGAACTGGCCTTATGCTAGCCTTCTTATGTGGCTTGCTGTTGCTATGACACTCTATTCAGGTTTTGAATATATTATGAACTACTCAAAAAAGGTGGCAAAATAATGGGAACTTTAACATCTCTTCTAGTACTATCTTTTTTAATATTTTTCCATGAACTAGGACACTTTTTAGCTGCTCGTTTTTTTGGTGTAAGAGTGGAAGTTTTTAGTATTGGCTTTGGTAAAAAAGTCTTTAGTAAAATTATAGGTAATACAGAGTATCGCTTAGCAATGATTCCTCTTGGAGGATTTGTTCAGATGAAGGGTCAAGACGATAGTGATCCAACTAAAAAAAGTAACGATAAAGATAGCTATAATACAAAGCGTCCATGGAAGAGAATTATCATTCTTTTTGCAGGACCATTCGCAAACTTTCTTTTAGCATTTTTACTATATTTAGCGATAGCTAATATGGGAGTAACTAAGTTATCTCCTATTATTGGAAGTGTCGCAGAAGGCACACCTGCACAGCAAATTGGACTTATGAAAAATGATATTGTACTAGAAATAAATGGTGCAAAAGTAAAAACATGGGACGATTTAAGTCAACTTATAAAACAAAGTAACGGAAAACTTCTCATTACAATACAAAGAGATAAAAAAGTAAAAACACTTATGGCAACTCCTGATATAAAAGAGCTTAAAACTATATTTGGTGAACCTATCAAGAAAAGAATACTCGGTATATCGCCTATTGGAAAAACTTTAGTGTTAAATCTTTCTTTCATAGAAACTATAAAGTTTGCTTACGATGAAACACTAAAAGCAACCACTATGATAGTTACAAGCCTTCAAAAGCTTATAGAAGGTGTTGTTCCTGCTAAAGAGCTTGGTGGCGTTGTCTCTATAGTTCAAGTTACAGCTCAAGCTAGTGAAGCTGGTATCATAGCTCTTTTTGCACTAACCGCACTTATATCTGTAAACTTAGGAGTTTTAAATCTTCTACCAATACCTGCACTAGATGGTGGGCATATTATGTTTAACATTTATGAGATGATAACAAAAAAAGCACCAAGTGAAAGGGTTCTTTATATTATGACCGTTTTTGGTTGGGTATTTCTTCTCTCCTTGATGGCTTTTACAATATTTAACGATTTATTTAGAATTTTTGGAGGAAACTGATGCATAAATATGAAGAAAGATTTGATGAGATTTTAACAAATATAGAAAAAGTTAGACTCAGGGTAAATCAACATCAAATTATAAAGATAATTGCAGTAAGTAAAAATGTAGACTCCAAAGCAGTTGAAGATATGTATAGCATAGGACAGCGTGCTTTTGGTGAAAACAGAGTTCAGGACTACAAACTAAAAGCTGAAACTCTTGAATCCTTACCACTAGAGTGGCACTTTATTGGTCGTCTCCAAAAAAATAAAATAAATACACTTATAGATTTGAATCCCTCTCTTATGCACTCATGCAGCTCACTTGAGATGGCAAAAGAGATAGACAAGAGATTGGAGATAAAAGGTAAAACAATGAATGTTTTACTCCAAATAAATAGTGCCTATGAGGAACAAAAAGCAGGTGTTTTACCTGAAAATGCTTTAGAGGTTTATGATGAAATTATCTCTACATGTAAAAACATAAAACTTAGAGGAGTTATGAGCATAGGTGCTCATACAGATGATGATGAAACAGTAAGAAAAAGTTTTGAAATAACTCACAATATATTTAGAATACTAGAACCAAAAGGAGCAAAATACTGTTCAATGGGTATGAGCTCAGACTACTGCTTAGCAGTAGAGTGTGGCTCAAATATGTTGCGTATTGGAAGCACCTTTTTTAA
>Ga0256840_1001217_pt1 | contig 24714 bp, 25 predicted proteins | sample 355202metaG_FD_185969 | JGI IMG/M metagenome (GOLD analysis project Ga0256840, IMG submission 185969) | Hydrothermal vent microbial communities from Mid Atlantic Ridge, Atlantic Ocean - 355-202 | ecosystem: Environmental > Aquatic > Marine > Hydrothermal vents | place: Atlantic Ocean: Mid...
ATTTCAATAATTTCACTATCACTTATCTCAATATCTGTTGATACAATTGGAATTAATTTGTTAGCTGTTTTTATAAAAACAATTCTAATCTTACCAGCTTTTTTATGCTCCATTAAAACTGAAAAATCACGGTAAATCAAAACTAAGAGCTCCTTAAACTAAATACATCTAAAACACCCCAAGCCATCAATTTTCTTGATTGTGTTTTGTTTGTAATATTATTGATACTTTGAAGATTTATAGCATAGTTTCGTAGAGTGGTTTTGATATAAGGGATTTGATCAGTTCTTGTTCTATCAAAGTCTTCTTGATAAGCTACATCCTTAACATAATGAAGTGAATTTTCAATTCTCCAATGACTTCTGATGATGTGTAAATAAGTTTTTGCATTTTCTGTGAGATTTGAGATATACCATCTTGTTTCAGTTGTGACTTTGCCAAACTTCACAATAGTTGCAGTCACTTTAGCGAATCGTTTGACCATATTCCACTCTTTATCTATTTGATATAAATCGTCATATATCTCTATCTGTCTGAGTTCATATCTACCATGAGTATTATGGTCGTATGTTGAATAATTATCAATAGGGTTAGATTGTGAGCTATTGAATTCTAACCACTTTTGCAAATCTTTTTGGTTACCTTTAACCTGAGCCATAAAGCTATGCTGCTTCTTGATAATCTTCTTTAGAGTTTTTTTGGGTATGTAGTGCATCTACGGTAATTACACAGTTTTTAAGCTCTAAAGAGTCTAAAAGTTCTAATAGTGCAGGTATCTCATTACTCTTATCATCTACTTGAGTTTGAGCAAGAGTTAGTTTCTCCTCTGTAAGAAAAAGGGAAATGATATGTCTTGCTTTTTCATTTCTTATTTTATTATTTGAGCCTCTCATTGTTTTTCCATCAGAAGCTACAACCCTTATGCTAGTACTGTTAGTATTGGCAGTTGAGTGTGCCCAGTTCTCAAACATTTTATCTAATGCATCTTTGTCAATATTTAGAAATACATTTCGTATTGTATTATCTGCTGGTGCTATAAAAGCATGTCCTAAAAACTTCTGTAACTCTCTCTTTTTAGACTTTATCCAAAATTCCATATCCATATAACCATTCGCTCCACTTAATATTGCCAAGAGAGACATAAACATAATCTCCCCAACATTAAATTTGAGTTGTTTACATTTTCGATAGTCTGGTAACTCTCTAAATTTCTCTAATAATTGTGTCATTTTACTCTCATCTCATATTTTTATGAAACTTAAGCAATATCTGTTCCTAACTTAGTTTTGATTTACCGTGGGTTTTTAAAGGTGCCCTACATTATTTTATGCTATACTTCTTATTATCATAATGACATCAGGATTATACCATGAAACGACCAGAGCCTGTTAACGAAGAAGTCTTTTTTGATGGAAAAAGCCTTATTTCAGAAACAGATACAAAAGGAATTATCACTTTTGTTAATAGAAAATTTGTAGAGATGTCTGCATATCCAAGAGAAGAAACTTTAGGAAAACCCCACAGTATCTTACGTCATCCTGATATGCCCAAGGCTGTTTTTGCTGAAATGTGGAAAATTATCAAAAGTGGGGAAATTTGGGGAGGCTATATTAAAAACTTACGAAAAGATGGTAAGTTTTATTGGGTTATCGTCCATATCATTCCAAAATATGATGAAAATGAAAATATCATCGGCTATATCGCTTCACGTAAAGTTCCCCAACGTGATAAAATTACACAGATGGAAAAGCTCTATAAAAAGATAAGAGAAGAAGAGCGCTAGAGATACTTCACAACATCATTCATAGCAACAATTAGTGCCTCTTTTGTCTCATACACTAACTCTATTCTATTTTTAAGCACCTCTTCTGAGGGGTCTATATCAAAAACTAAAACATACGACTCTATCTCAATAACATCTGCTTTCATATCCGCCCATTCTAATGAAACCTGAGCTCGTTCACACGCAGCATTGACCGTAGCAGCAGGATAGAGTCTTGTAATTTTTTCTAAGTCTATCTCTTTGTTTTGTGCCTTATATATCATTTTTATGTAACTCCTTTTGCATTTTACCACTCTTCATTTTCCAATAAGCAAGAAGTCCAAATAGCATACCTATTAAAATAAAAAACATTCCCCAATAATCATTTCGCTCATAAGCCATAATAACCCAGCATAAATCTGCAATCAAATAGATAAAAACGGCACGAAAAATCATGCCCTTAAAAGTTAAGAACGCACCAATATTTAGTAAAACTCCACCTAAGATTGCAAAACTCATCTATTAATTCCTTTCATAGAAGATTACATAAATTTTACTCAAAAAAAGCCTAAAGTTTATTTTTTCCTTGCCGATACTACTTTCAAGAGATAGGGAATTTAAATTCAATTCTTAAGAGAAAGGAGATATTATGGAACTGATGCAAAACATTGCAAAGATGCAAAATACACAGACACAACAGCCAAGTGAGAGTGTGCAGATGCAACAACATCGAACTGAAGCAATCCAAAAATCTGATATAAATCAAGAGAAAATTTCAGATCAAAATGCGCAAAAAATTGATTCTGAAAAAGATGTAGAGACACTTGTAAAAGAGTTAAATGACTCGATTAGTCCATTTCGAACATCACTAAAGTTTGGCTTTGATAATACATCTGAAGACTTTTATGTTTCTGTTATTGAATCACAGACTAATCGCTTGATAAGTCGTTTTCCAGCAGAAAAAGCTGCAGAATTTTTACCAAAGATTCAAGAAGTCAATGGGTTTTTATTTGATCAAAAGGGCTAAATAAACTCGCTATACATACATAAAGAATAAAAATATTTTTCAAGGAATGACATTATGAATAATTTGGCCTACAACACTTATGCTCAAAATAATATAGGAATAGAGTCACCCCAAAAGCTTATAGAGATGCTTTATGAAGGGACACTTCGCTTCAATATGCAAGCGATACGATCTATCAACAATGGGGATATAGAAAAACGCACCTATTGGATAAATCGTAGTATGGCTATTTTTATTGAACTCATACAGACTTTAGATTTTTCTCATGGAGATATTTCTCACTATCTTAATGGTCTTTATAATTATCAAATCAAACTATTAATGGAAGCAAATATTGAAGACAATACAGAAAAAATAGAAGAGGTTAATAGTGTCATTAAAGGTCTTCTCGAAGCATGGAGAGAGACAACAAAAATTGCCGAATAAACCAAGAAATTGGGTTTATTCACATACATTTCTTCTAATATTTTCATTAAATTCTGCAACAACTTTTTCTTATAGAGCTTTTTTTTAGTAACTTTTAGATAAAATCACCAAATTATTTAAAGGGCACCTCTAAAAACCCTAGGCACTCTCAGAGTATCTAGGGTTTTTAGAGGTGCCCTAAAAAAGAAGTAGTATGAAAAGAGAAGTAAAAAAAGTTGTTTTAGCCTATTCGGGTGGTCTTGACACCAGCGTTATTCTTAAATGGTTACAAGATGAATATAATTGTGAAGTCGTTACCTTTACCGCTGATATTGGTCAAGGTGAAGAGGTGGAGCCTGCTCGCGCAAAAGCGCTTGAGTTTGGGATTAAGCCTGAAAATATTTTTATTGATGATCTGCGTGAGGAATTTGTAAAAGATTATGTTTTTCCAATGTTTCGCTCAAATGCAATTTATGAAGGTGAATACCTTTTAGGAACATCTATCGCTAGACCTCTTATTGCTAAGCGACAAGTTGAAATTGCTAAGCTTGTCGGTGCTGATGGTGTTTCTCATGGTGCAACAGGAAAAGGAAATGATCAGGTTCGATTTGAAGTTGGGTATCTTAGCCTTAACTCTGAACTCACTGTTATCGCTCCATGGAGAGAGTGGGATTTGATGTCAAGAGAAAAACTTCTTGCTTACGCACAAGAGCACGGCATAAGCATTGAGAAAAAAGGGAAAAAATCACCTTATTCTATGGATGCAAATCTTTTACACATCTCTTACGAGGGGGGATTGCTAGAAGACCCAAATAACGAACCAGAAGAGTCAATGTGGCTATGGAGTGTCTCTCCTGAAAATGCACCAGATGAAGCTGAGTACATCGAAATCGACTATAAAAATGGTGACCCCGTTGCACTTAATGGCAAAGAGTTAAGTCCAGCTACAATGTTAGAAGAGTTAAATAGCCTAGGAAAAAAACACGGCATTGGTCGTGTAGATATTGTTGAAAATCGCTTTGTAGGTATGAAGGCTCGTGGATGTTACGAGACACCTGGTGGAACGATTATGCTCAAAGCACATAGAGCTATCGAATCTATCACACTAGATCGTGAAGAGGCACACCTTAAAGATGAGATGATGCCACGCTATGCAAAACTTATCTATAACGGTTTTTGGTTTTCACCAGAGCGTGAAATGCTTCAAGCAGCTATAGACAAAACACAAAAACATGTCGAAGGTCGTGTAAAACTCAAGCTCTACAAAGGCAATGTTATCGTTGTAGGAAGAACTTCGCAAAAATCACTTTTTAGTGAAGAGTATTCGACTTTTGAAGAAGATGTAGTATATGACCACAAAGATGCAGCAGGTTTCATAAAGCTCAATGCACTGCGTTTTATCATTGAAGGCAAAGCAAGAAGAAAATAAGGAGATAAAATATGAGTATTATTAAAATAGATATGAATTCGGATGAATTTCAAGCAGAATTAGAAAAGACAGTACGTTTTACAGATAAGGTAATCAAACAATTTAACTGGGTATATAATCCAGAAACTGAGATTAACGAAGGTGTTCAACTTGGACTTACTCGCAATAAATTGATGTACAAAAAACGCTTTTGTCCTTGTTTTATGGTTGAAGAGATTGATGGAAAGCCTCAAAGTGTGGATAATCGCACATGCCCTTGTACTCCTGCTATTGAAAAAGAGATTCCAGAAAGTGGTACATGTCACTGTCAAATCTTCTGTACTCCAGAGTTTGCTGCAAATAAACGCATTGATCTAGGCATGCAAGAGGTTGTTCATCAACACTCTCGTGGTTTAAGCGCTCAAGAGTGCGAGCACTTAATAAGTAAAACTGAACTTGATGCTGATGAAATCATATCACTTCTTGAAGCTCGTAATCTTGGAATGGTTCAATTTAAACTCGTAGATGTTCGTGAACATATGGAGTGGCAGATGGGTCACATCAAAGGGGCCGATAAACTTATCCCAACAAGTAGCTTTTTTAATACTTTAGAAGAGTCTAAACTCAGTAAAAATGAAAATATCATTCTTTACTGTCATGTTGGTAGCCGAAGTGCACACTGTCAGCGTATGTTAAATGATATGGGATACTCTAAAGTTGGAAACTTGACTCATGGTATCATCTCTTACGGTGGTGAAATAGAGCGTTAATTTACGCTTACATGTAAATAAAAAAATATGGAGAAACAATGAAAGTATTACTAATAAAAGATGTCAAAAGCCTTGGAAAAGCAGGCGAAATTAAAGAAGTAAAAGATGGTTATGGTAAAAATTTTCTTATTGGAAAAGGTTTTGCCAAACATGCAACTACAGAGGTATTAGCAGCTCATAAGGCTGAAGAAAAGCTCAAAGCTGAAAATGAAGCCAAAGAGATAGCCTCACTCAAAGCAATGGCACAAAAACTTGACAAACTCAAAATCGAGATTCATAAAAAACTTGGTGAAACAGGTCACCTTTTTGGTTCTGTAACAAAAGATGAAGTGGCGCATGCACTTTTAGAGCAACATAAAATTGAGATTGACAAAAAACATATTGATGCAAAAACAAATATCAAAATGGTTGGCTCACATGAACTTGATCTTAAGCTAGGTCACGGCATTCATGCAACCTTACATGTAGAGGTTCTTGGCGACTAATGTTTGATGCTACCACGATACTCGCATACAAAGGTCTCAACAAAGCCGTTATCGGTGGCGACGGTCAAGTCACCTTTGGCAACTCCGTTTTAAAAGCCAATGCCACTAAAATTCGTACTCTACATCATGGTGAAATTTTAGCTGGTTTTGCAGGTTCAACTGCGGATGCTTTTAATCTTTTTGATATGTTCGAAGAGCACTTAGCCAATAAAAAAGGTGACTTAGTTAAGTCTGTTATCGAATTTTCAAAGGCGTGGCGTAAAGACAAAGTCCTGCGCCGTCTCGAAGCGATGATGATTGTTTTAAATCAAAAACATATCTTTATTCTTACAGGAAATGGTGATGTTGTTGAGCCAGAAGATGGGCAAATTGCTTCTATTGGAAGTGGAGGGAACTTTGCTATCTCAGCCGCACGCGCACTCAAAAAGCACTCCTCACTTGATGAAGAGACTTTAGTTAAAGAGAGTCTTCACATTGCAGGAGATCTTTGCATCTACACCAATCATAACATTAAAACCCTTGTTTTAGAGGATGAAAAGCAATGAATATGACACCAAGAGCTATTGTTGAGTATTTAGATGAGTATGTTATAGGACAAAACAGTGCCAAAAAGACTATTGCCTTAGCCTTAAGAACGCGTTACCGTCGTATGCAGTTAGAGAAGGTGCTTCAAGATGAAATCATGCCAAAAAACATTTTAATGATTGGCTCTACAGGTGTAGGTAAAACTGAAATCTCTCGCCGTCTTGCAAAAATGATGCGAGTTCCATTTATTAAAGTTGAAGCAAGTAAATATACTGAGGTAGGTTTTGTTGGGCGCGATGTTGAATCTATGATTAGAGATTTAATGATGACAGCACTCAATATCGTCAAAGAAGAGTTTAAAGAGAGTTCTAAAGAAGCGATGTATGAGTATGTTCTTGATAAGATTGTTGAAAAACTTCTTCCTCCTCTGCCAAAGCTTGCAACTGATAGCAAAAAAGCCGATTATGAAACTTCAAAAATACGTATGCGCAATCGTGTCTTAGATGGTGAGATGGATGAGTATCTTATAGAAGTCAATATACCCACTGCCTCTATAGAGTTTAATGATACAAACATGATGCCAGAGATGGCAAATGTCCAAGAATCTTTTTCTCAAATCTTTGCCTCTCTTAATAAAAACGACCGTAAAAAAGAGATAAAAGTAAAAGAAGCCAAAGAGATGTTGCTTACTGAAGCAAGTGAAAAACTTCTTGATATGGAAGCGATTAAAAAAGAGGCACTTACACGAACAGAACAAGGTGGCATTATCTTTCTTGACGAGATAGATAAAATAGCAGTTAGTTCAAAAAGTGAAGGTCGCAATGACCCAAGCAAAGAGGGAGTTCAGCGAGATTTACTTCCTATTGTTGAGGGAAGCGCAGTAAACACCAAATACGGAACTATCAATACAGATCATATACTCTTTATCGCAGCAGGTGCTTTTCACCTCTCAAAACCTAGTGATCTTATCCCAGAACTTCAAGGGCGTTTTCCACTTCGAGTAGAGCTTGAATCTCTTGATGAAGAGGCTCTATATAAAATTTTAACACAAACTAAAAATTCTCTCTTGCGTCAATACCATGCCTTATTAGAGGTTGAGGGCTTGCAGTTAGAGTTTGATGATGATGCCATTAGAACTATCGCTTCACTAGCACATATTGCTAATGAAAAAAGTGAAGATATTGGTGCAAGACGCCTTCATACTGTTTTAGAAAAACTTCTTGAAGATATCAGTTTTGATGCTGATTTAAAAAGTGGTGAAACGCTTACTATTTCATCAGAATTTGTGCATGAAAAACTCGATATTGTTATTGAAGATGATGATTTAACACGTTATATATTATAAAGGTAGTAGATGAGCAAAGCTGGATTTGTAGCAATTGTTGGACGACCAAATGCGGGTAAAAGTACCTTAATGAATCATATCCTAGGCGAAAAAATTGCCCTAGTAAGCCAAAAAGCCAATGCTACACGAAGGCGTTCGCAAGCTATTGTTATGCATAAAGATGATCAGATTATCTTTATCGACACCCCAGGTTTGCACCAAAAAGAGAAACTTCTCAATCAATTTATGCTTGCTGAGGCACTCAAAGCCATAGGAGATTGCGATTTAGTTCTCTTTTTAGCTCCCGCTTCTGACAAGCTAGAAGATTATGAAAAATTTTTAGATCTCAATCAAGGCCGTCGAAAACATATTCTTGTTCTTACAAAAATCGATCGTATTCCTCAAGAAGCTCTTCTTAAAAAAATCATGCAATACAACAAATACTCTAGCGAATTTGAAGCCCTTATCCCTTTTTCAGTAAATAAAAATGTAGGAACAAAAGATCTGCTAGATATTGTGGTGAAATACCTTGATAAATCTCCTTATCTTTATGACCCTGAGGATCTAACAACAGAGATGTTACGCGATATCTATAAAGAGTTTATTCGTGAAGGTATTTTTGAAAATATTAGTGATGAGATTCCTTATGAATCAGATGTTATCATTGATAAGATAGACGAAGAGAAAAATCTAGAACGAATTCGTGCAACAATAATTGTTGAAAAAGAGAGTCAAAAAGGTATTATCATCGGTAAGGGCGGTGCAGCTATCAAACGCATAGGGCAACACGCTCGTGGAAAAATCGAAAACCTTAGTGGAAAAAAAGTATTTCTTGAACTCTTTGTCTCTGTAAAAAAAGGCTGGAGTAGTGATAAAGAATTTTTAAATGAACTAGGCTATCAACTATGAAAATAATTTTAACCCTATTCCTTACTCTGTCACTGTATGGGGAAGATTTTGCGCTTTTGTATCAATCAAAAGGTATTAATGCTGTTATTGATGCCTTAGATATAAAGCTCACTCAAAAAGAGTATTGGGAGGAAAAACTTTCCAAGCTAGACACACGATATGGGTATTTTGAGGGAAAAGATGCTTTTCTTACATGTAATAAAAATGACTCCTCTTTACAGTATTTTAAACGTGATAAAGATGGAACATTTCAACTTGAAGATGACTTCAATGCTCTAGTAGGGAAAATGAATGGTGACAAAGAAAAAGAAGGCGATAAAAGAACACCTATAGGTATCTACAAATTAACAAAAAAACTCAATAAACTAGACCCATTTTATGGCCCTCTAGCCTATGTCACTTCCTATCCAAATTTATATGATAAAATTCGTGGAAAAAATGGTTCAGGAATTTGGATTCATGGAGTTCCTAGCGACAAAAAAAGGGGAAAATCCACAAAAGGCTGCATAGCTCTTGATAACAATGATATCCGATGCTTAGAAGAGAAATTAGATTTTAAAAATTCTTGGCTGATTATAGATAAAAATGTTAATCTAAATGTTTCAAAAGAGACTTTAGCTTCCATTTTGAGCCAACTTTTTCTATGGAGATATACATGGCTTAAAAACAATATAGATGGCTACCTTCTATTTTATGATAAAAATTTCATTCGCTATAACGGCATGAGATATTCTCAATTTGCGCAATACAAGAGAAGAGTATTTAATAAAAACGAGAAAAAGAAAATTTTATTTTCTAATATAAATATTATTCCATACCCTGGCAAAAGAAAAGATCTTTTTATGATTAGCTTCAATGAAAAGTACCATACTTCTTCATACAATTTTCAAGGTGAAAAATCTCTCATAATCTCTTTTAACAATAATAAAATGAAGATTATTACTGAGCGCTAAATATTTTTAAATTAAAGCGTAACCGTGGTACAATGCTTGCTTATTGATACCCATGTCATCTAATCCCACTATCTTTTGATAAAAATATCAAAATAAAGTGAGAATTTAATTTGATTATATGTTTTTATGGTATCATGATAATAGATTTTAGAAAAGATGAGTTCCTATGAGTAAAAACAGTCAGCCTTTTTCAAGCATCGTTTCAATTAATCCTTATCAGAATGTCTATTTTTCAAGTATTGGCAATCATATCAAGCTTGTGAGAAAGCCTGAATATGAAAAAAAACAGTACTCTGTTGCATTTTTAAATACAAAAAGTTTCATAACTGCACTTATAAGTATAAGTAAAAATATTCCTAAAGAAGATATTGCCGATGCGCTAGAAAACAAGACTTATGAAGAACTTGCTCTTGATATGGCGGTTGAATATAAGATAAACTTTATATATGCTCCAAATATTCCTGACGAAAATGATTACTACTATCATGTCTTTGTTGTTGATCCGCTCACAATTGAAGAAGAGTTTTCTGAGATTGTTAAAGAGATTAAATATATAGATCAGATTGTTCCTCTACCGCTATTGTATAAATCTTTATACCAAAGAGAGATCATTGAAGATAGTGGGCTTCACTGCTATATCTATTTTCAAGAGAATGATGCTTCTTTGACTATCTATGATGATCAAGAGTTTATTTATACAAAATCATTGAAATACTCTTTTAAATTTATGCATGAGCGTTTTAGCGAACTTTTAGGTGAGCAGATAGATTATAATGAATTTAAATCATTTTTAACTAATGATGGGCTCAATGTGCCTAATGTAGAGTATCAAAAATACCTTATTAAACTTTTTGGTGAAATGTTTTTACATATCAACGATGTCTTAACTTACGCAAAAAGAGCTTTTGAAATTAAAAAAATTGATCGTGTTTATATTGGCTCACAACTTGGCTCTATTGTGGGGCTCGATGAGTACGCACAAACCTATTTAGCCCTTCCTTCTATTTTATTTGATTTTGATTATGGATTTACACCAGAAGACCCACTTCTTGACCAAATTCATTCACTTATGCATCTGTATAACCTGGTCGATGAAGAGGAACGCTATGAATGTAATTTTAGTACATATCATAGACCACCGCCTTTCATAAAACGTCAAAGTGGTAAGATAATCATTCTTACTGCAGCATCTTTGGTTGGTGCCATGATGTATCCAGCAACCTACTGGACCTTAGAATATATAGAAAATATGCATCATGCTGTCTTATCCTCTGATTATAGAGAGGTGCATAATGTTCGCGTAAAGCGTGAAGCCACAATTAACCTTAAATTAGCTGATTTAAAAAAATTCCAAACTCTTTTAGATGCCGAGATTGCTGAATATAAAAAAAGTAAAGCAACTTTAACTAAAATTCATGATGTAAAAATCAACTACCCAATGAAAGCAAAACATTTAGCTTTTTTTACAAAAGACTTTAATCGTTTCGAAACAAGCATTAAAGCTATTAATTATTCAGAGTCAAATAGAACAAAAGAGTTCTCTTTTACTGTCATTGCTAAAAAAGATAAGCAATTAACCGATTTGTTAAAATATTTGACAGCAAATAGATCAAAATCTTATATATTTCGTATGAATCAAATATCATACTTAGATGAAGAGAAACACTATTCTACTGAGCTAAAGGCGGTACTTAGATGAGTAATTCAATAGAAAACTATTTATATCAAATGGATAATGCCTTTGCCCAAAAGGATGAAAAAGAGATCTTGATGATCTATGCCATGATTTTTGGAGCCTTGTTCGCACTCTCGTATCTCCTTTTTTGGGATAGTGCTGAAAAATCCTTCAAGAGTGCACATGCTAAGGTTGTGCAGGTACAGAAAAATATCACAACAGATAAAAATTACTTAAATGTAAATCCCAAAAGCAAGATAGCATCTATAGAAAATCAAACTGAAAATACAAAATTACAATTTGCGCAAACACAAGAGAATAATGAATATATAAAACTTAGTATCGAAAAAATATCTGAACTTTATTATGATGCACAAACTTGGGGAAATTATATAAACTCAATATCTCGTAATGCAAAAGCAGACAAGGTTCAACTTATAGAACTAAGTAACAATTTTACAGATGAGAAAGATGCTTTTGGTCATGTATTAGATATCTCTATTAAAGCAAAAGGTAAGTATAAAAATATTTTGAAATTCATAAATAAGCTTGAAAAAAGTTTCTTAGTTGTTGACTTGCATGATTTTACATTTATCGCAGAAGAAGAGCTCAACATAGACCTGAAAATATCTGTATGGGGGATCACCTATTGATGAAAAAAATATTCTATGCATTCGCTCCATTTTTAGTATTGCAACTTAATGGAGCATCAGATTTAAAATGGGCTGATGCACAAGTTAAGGCTATTGAACCAGAGCGTTCTGGTATTAGCAACTCTTATATTGATCAATTAAAAAATCCCATTAAGCTTATTGAGTCAAAAAAAGAGATCACAAATAAAGATGGTACCATAACCTTAACGCATGAGAGCAAAATTATTCATAAGGTTCCCTTACAACCTTTAACATTAGAAACCATTATCAACGACAATGTTTACATTAACGGTAAATGGTACACGATCAACGACAAGATAAGAGGTAAAAAAATTATCTCAATCAGTAAAAACTATATCGTTTTAAAAAATAAAAAAAAGAAGATACGTCTTTTTGTTAATAATAAAAATGATAAAATTAAAATTACAACACGATAGGAATGAACATGACATTTTCACATTTCAGTACACTTAAAAAATTATCTTTATCTCTCTTTGCGTCATTTTTATTGACTTCAAATGCTTATGCTGACTGCTCATATCAACTATTTAGCATCTCGTCTGCGAAGGGAATAAGTATTGAGGAATTTGTTGATCAACTTAGTAATGAGTGCGATTATAGCATTGTTATTACAGACCCTGTGGCAACAAAAATCATTCAAAAAAACTTACAAAAAACTACATTAAAAAATTTAACCATCGATGAAGTCTTAAATATTATTTTAATTGAAAATAATCTTAATTACTCTCTAGTCAATAATGTGTTAAAAATCTCATATCTTAACACCAAAACATTTCAACTTGATTATTTAATTTCAAAACGTACCAGCACAGGAAGTACTGATATTACTCTGAGCTCACAAACAGCTGCATCAGGTGGATTAATGAGTGGTGCAGGCGGTGGTGGTGCAGGCGGTGGTGGTGGCAACGATTCCGTTACAGGCATTAAAATTGAATCAGAAGAAGAAGTAAAATTTTGGCACGAACTTGACTTAGAATTCGAACGAGTGCTTAATCGTCCGGAAGATGATTATAAGGCTGATGCTCCCATTATAAACAAAAATGCTGGAATGGTCACTGTGACCGCAACGCTCAAACAGCTTAATCGCTTACAAACTTACATTGATTATTTACAAGCAAAAATGCAACGCCAAGTTTTAATTGATGTGCATCTACTTCTTGTAGATTTTAGTGATACAAAAACAACAGGTGTTGATTGGGCACAACTTTATGCACTTCAGAATTTTAGCATAAGTGGAACTTATTCCGAAAACGGTGGAGGAATGCCTTCAACAGGTGGTACTACAGATGCTATTGGAGCAGCAACTGGTGTCGGGATAACAATGAGTACAAAAGCAAGCTTAAAAGAAGTTATAAAATTCTTAAAATCCCAAGGTGATGTTCATACAGTTTCAAACCCAAAAGTTTTAACTTTAAATAATCAACCAGCCCTAATTTCAGTGGGAACTGAATACTTTTATAAAATTCAACAATCATCAAATCAACAAGGCTCTAGTGGAGGAGTTGCTGCAACAGTACAAAATGATATTGTAAACTCTGTATTCGCAGGAGTATTGCTTGATATCACTCCTGAAATATCCAATAATGATTTAATCACTCTGAAAATCAATCCATCAGTCTCAGACACAGTACAAGACTTAACAGGTGACGATCAGGCTGGGCGAACTATGCCACCAGACTTAAATCGCCGTCAATTAGCATCCGTAGTGACAGTTAAAGATGGTGCGCGTGTTATTTTGGGTGGATTAATTAAGAAAAAAAATAGCATAAGAAGAAACAAAGTTCCTCTACTTGGTGATATACCAGGACTCAGCTATCTATTTAGATATGAAGAGGATATTGTATCTACACAAGAGCTTATTATAATCATTCGGCCACATATTATCAACAATGATGCATCAAATCTTTCTCTTTCTCAATTAGGTTACGATAGAATTGATCCTTCTATTGTTGGGCCTAAAAAGAATTTAGAAGATTCTAATAAAACTAGATAATTCATGGAAAACAGTTTATTTTCTAAGCCTAAAGAGGTTTTTTTAGATGTTGTTAATGCTAAAGACTACATACAGCTTGATAGCGTTTCAACAATTTACCAATCATTAAAAGACTCGGTCAAAAAGCCTTTAAAGATGATTCTTCTTTATGGTAGGCCAGGAACTGGCAAAAGTATGCTTTTACAAAAATTATACCAAGACCTTTCAAAACATCAAAAAGTAATAATCTATCACACTCCTCTTGTAGATGAAAAAGAATTTTTACGATCACTTGCCCGTGATGTATATGCCTATAACACTGACAGTGAAATAAACTTCACACGCTTTAACGAACTCTCAAATCACTATAATTTTGATACTATTCCTCTTGTTCTTCTTGATGAGGCACAGCTATACTCTTCTGCTTTAATGGAAAAAATTCGTCTGCTTTCTGATTCAAGAAAGATAAAATTTGTTATTACTTTACATAAAACAGAAAAAGAAGATATTATTGCTAAAGAGCATTTTCAAACACGAATTTGGGAGAGTATAGAGCTTAAAAACTCTTCTTGTGCTGAACTAAAGATTTATATTCAAAAAAAACTTATGAAAGCAAACTGTTTTGATATTGCAAATATGTTTGATGATAAGAATTCAAAACTTATACACTCTTTAACTGAGGGAAACTACCGCTATACAAACAAATTGCTTTTTTCACTTTTTCATATTTTACATTGGTATGAAGAGCATCAACCGAGCAAGGTTAATTATCAACATGTTAGTAATAAAATTATTGAGATGGCAGCATTAGATTCTGGATTTATCAATGCTTAATGTACAAGAACTAGAACGTCAATGGTTTCGCTATAAGCTAAAATCTTACATACCAAAAATTGCACTTTTTACCCTGCTTGTGATACTAAGTATAATTGTGTTACTATTTTTCTTAGATTCAAACAGCTCTTCAAACAATTCTTCTCACATATCAAAAGTTTCCTCTACTCCGACGCCTGTTTCAGAAGAAAAAAAGAGTGTTACGAAAAAAACTAGTGCCACTTCAACTCCCGTGCCATTGCATCAAGAAGAAGCGGTAGCAGTCAAAAAGAAGATGAATATACAAGAGCGACTTGTACTACAGCCATCTCTAAATTTTATAAATTCATTACAATATATGCCTGAAGAATCTGTTCAAAAACCTTTAGAAAAAAAAGCATTAACTAAAGAGGCATTAATAAAAAAACCAACTACAACTAAAGAATCAGAGTTGAAAATAGTAGAGCATAAAAATATTAAACCTGTTATAGAAAAAAACACTCAACTTGAGCCAGAAAAAGATGCTCTGGTTCTTGTAAGTCAAAAGATAGCTCCTCATACAAATTTCACTATTAATGTACAAGAAGAAGAAACTGATATACAAGATGTGATAAAAAGATTTCACAATAATAAAAACACTAAATTAAGTCTTTTTGTAGCAAAACGCTTTTATGCTCTTAAAAAATACAAATATGCCTATAACTATGCCCTTATGACCAACAATCTTAATTCTGATATTGAAGAGAGTTGGCTTATTGCTGCAAAATCACTAAGTAAATTAAATAAAAAAGACAAGGCAATAAGTTTATTAACCCAATATATTGATAATACAAAATCCGTTCAAGCCACAATGTTACTTGAACAGATAAAAAACGGATCACTATAATGCGACTATTTATCTTAGTATTTTTATTACATGTAACACTCATTGCTGGTCCTAAAAATAAACTCTACCAGCTATATCAAGAAGGAAATTATAAAAAAGCATGTCGCTTAGGAATGAATAATTATCCACAATACACACGCGATGAAACTTTCATATCATTATATGCATTTTCTTGTTTAAAAGCTGACTATATTGACCGTTTAGCTGTTCCAATTTCAGCACTAAAATATTCTAAAGAAGCTCGCTCTAATGCCGCTTATTTTTCAATAATTTTGATGCAAAAAAAACTTCTCTATCATGCGCTTATTGACCATTATGATATAAGCATGCTAAACTTACCAACAACGCAACATGTATTGTCCAAGGTATTTGACTATTACACAAAAGATACTAACAACAAAGACTCAAATATCTTCCATTACACTGATACTAATGATAAGAGAATTACATATAAACTTTATATAGAGACACATCCTCACATAAAAAAAATGGTCATTGAGGTTTTTCATGATAAAATACTATTTGCACGTCATTTATACTGGTAAGGAAAAGAGATGGATAGAGTAACTGTTGATTTAGTAGAAAAAAATCATATCACTCAGAAACAAATTGATCGTCTGACTTCGAGAGGTGTAACTGACGATACAATATTAGAGACATTAACAAAAATTGGCGCTGTCTCTGCTAATTTCGTAAAACGTTTTATAGTAGAGCAGATTCGACTAGGACGCTACAACCTTTCCATACTTGAACATTACCATTTTTTAGATGAAAGTTCTTTGCTAGAATACTTAGCTGAAGTAATGGAGATGGAGTATCTTGATTTAGACTCTATTGATATGGACTATCGCCTGGCAGAACGCATTTCATTATCTCAATTGAAAAAATATAATGCCTTACCAATTTCTCAAGATGATATGCATATTACTGTTGTTTTTTCTGACCCACTTGATATTCAAGCACAAGAAGCTATTCAGAGACTTTTTCCAAGACGTGTTCTTAAGGTTTCTATCGCTACTTCATCACAGATACAAGCATATCTCTTTAAGCTTGAGATTAAAGACAGTGTCAAAGAGCTTGTTACAAATATTAGAACAGAGCTTAATACGATTGGAAGTTTAGAAGATCAACAAGAAGCTTCATCAATACTTCAACTTATTGATGTAATTTTAAAAGCTTGCATCAACGGTCGTGCTAGTGATATTCATATCGAGCCTACAGAAAAAAACTGTGTTGTTCGCGGTCGTGTTGATGGAAAACTTACAGAGATATTCATCTTTGATAAGGATATATACCCTCCACTAGCTTCACGCATGAAACTCTTAGCAAACCTTGATATTGCAGAAAAAAGAAAACCTCAAGACGGACGCTTTTCTGCAACTGTAAAAGATAGAGAATTTGATTTTCGTATCTCTACATTGCCTATTCTTTACGGTGAATCTATTGTCATGAGGATTTTAGATAAAACAAAAGCCTTGGTGAAGCTTAATGAAGCAGGAATGGATGAGGATAGTTATACAAAAATCCATAAGGCACTTCAAGCACCTTTTGGTATCTTGCTCGTAACTGGTCCTACAGGTAGTGGTAAAACAACAACGCTCTATGGCGCTTTAAATGAGCTGCGTTCTGTTGAGGACAAGGTTATTACCGTTGAAGATCCTGTTGAGTACAGAATGAATCTTATTCAGCAAGTTCAGGTAAATGCAAAGGTTGGACTCTCTTTTGCTGATGCTCTGCGTTCCATCTTACGTCAGGATCCTGATAAGATTATGATTGGGGAAATTCGAGATCAAGAGACCCTTGAGATTGCTATCAAAGCAGCACTTACAGGTCACCTCGTTATCTCTACTCTACATACAAATGATGCAGTTAGTTCTATTCCTCGTATGGTCGATATGGGAATAGAACCATATCTTATTAGTGGGGCGCTCATTGCTGTACAGGCACAAAGACTTATAAGAAAAATATGTACTCACTGTAAGACTGAAGATAATATTCCAAAGCACACACTGGATTCATACAAGAAATATATTCCCGAACATGCCGTATTTCGCAAGGGAGCAGGATGCCGTGAATGCAATGGAACTGGCTATATGGGACGTGAAATGATTAGTGAAGTACTTCCTATTTCAGAAGATATTTCTAGCTTAATTGCCAAAGGTGCTTCAAAAGACGATATAATGCTTCAGGCGCGTAAAGAAGGATTTGTTGATATATTTAGCAATGGTATGCAAAAAGCTATTGATGGTATTACGACATTTGAAGAGATTCTGAAAGTAGCAAAAGCATGAAATATTTCGAAGCAACAGTTCTGGCAAGAGGCAAGAAGACAAAACATGGTCTTTATGCTGATAGTAAAAAAGAGGCACACTATATTGCCAAAATTAAACTAAAAGGCTTAGTGTTAAAAATAGTCGAAAGCTCTCCTCCTCTTGAAGATAGAATTAAAAAATTTAAAGAAAATCTTGTTAGCAATCTTAGAAAAAAGAAACTCAAACCTGATTCACTCATCGCTGCTATTCGCCAATTAGCTGTAATGGCAAATGCCGGTATCTCTATTCATGATTCTCTTCGAGAAATTGCAGATGCTACAAGTGATAAAAATCTTCAAAAGATACTTAGCACTATTGCAGAAGATATCAACTCTGGTTTAAGTATGTCACAATCGATGGAAAACTTCCGATACGAACTTGGCAACCTCAGCTTAGCCATGGTAGAACTTGGTGAAAAAACAGGAAATATGTCTGAATCTCTTCATAAACTAGCTGATATGCTTGAAGAGATTCGTAAAAATATCACAAAATTTAAAAAAGCGATGGCATATCCTAGAAATGTAATGATTGCAATGGCAGTCGCCTTTACAATCCTTATCTCTTATGTTGTTCCTCAATTTAAAGCAATCTTTGACCAACTCCATGCAAACCTTCCAATGCCAACAAAAATTTTACTTTTCCTTGAACATCTTTTCAATACCTATGGCCTTTATGTTATAGCTGGCCTTGCTATCTCCTTTTTAACATTTCGCTATCTTATTGATCACTATCCGCATATCCGCTATAAATGGCATACATTTTTACTTAAAACTTATCTTATTGGAAATATTATTCTCTTTTCAACACTCAATCGTTTTACACTCGTCTTTTCTGAACTTGTGCGCGCAGGTATTCCCATTGCAGAAGCACTAGAAACCTCTATTGCGATGATTGATAATCTTCCACTCAAAGAGAAACTTCTTAATGTCCGTGGAACTGTTGAAAAAGGGGGAAGCCTTAACGATGGTATGGCAGATACTGGCCTCTTTGAAAATATGATTATCCAGATGATATCTGCTGGTGAATCAAGTGGGCAACTCGATGCGATGCTTGATAAGGTCAATGACTACTACAAGATGCGTTTTGATGCTATTATTGACGGTCTCTCTGAAGCTGTTGAGCCTATTATGCTCTTTATGATTGCAGGTATGGTTATCTTGCTCGCTCTTGGTATTTTCTTGCCTATGTGGGATATGGGGAACGCTGTCCAAGGAAGAACTTAAGATTATTCTTAACCTTCCTTGTCAGCCTCTTTTCCTACAAGCATAGTATAGACCTCATCTTTAGGAAGCATTCCTGCTTCATACAGAAATTGAGAAGGCATAAAGTCCATCTTTTTAATCTTATCAAACTTTGCAAAACTTAGATGTAAGAGATCCTTAGCACGAGTCACAGCTACATAAAAAAGTCGCCTCTCCTCGTCTAAACTCCCGCCACGCTGCATCAATTTCCTATTTGGAAAGCGTCCATCCATCAAATCAATAACATAGACCTCTTCATACTCCAAACCCTTTGAAGCATGGATACTCAACAGATGCACACCCTCGCCTTGCGTTAAATCCTGAGAGCCTAAAATCATCGCATTTAAAAAGCGCTCATGATCTTTATAGGGCTTGCTCAGCTCCATTAAAACAGTAGTCTTTCTCGCTATTCGCTCTAATGAAGCTTTTTTCTGATCGGCATCTATCGTTCCATTTTCTAACTGTGCACGCTTTGAAGCGAGTTGGTCGATTATATTTTCATAAAACTTTGAAGCCACTATCTTTGCTACAACATGACGAGGTTTTGTAATATTTTTTAACTCTTTAAATATCTGATAAAAATGAAAAAGATACTCTGCCGCATCATGGGTCAATTTCGGATGTTTTAAGATAGCATTTTTTAAAAACACCTTTTCAATCCCAAGCATTGCAAAACGCCCAGCAGAACCTAACTCTGCAAAATCATCAAAAAGTCCTAACTGATGGTTGAGTTTTCGCTTTTCAAAAGGGTTGATAATCTTTTTATCTGGATGATATAAGCCTTGAAGCAAAGAGCCCCCACCCAAAACCTGCAAGGCAATAAAAAGCTCCTTAGCCACAGCAGAGCCAATCCCCTTAGCATACTCAAAAAGATGAATAAAAGACATCATATCATTTTCATTGACTAACAATGTATAGATATCAAGCACCGCCTTAATCTCTTTGGCGTCAAAAAAACTCACCCCACCACGCCTGCGACAGGCAATATCTATCTCACGCAAAGATGCCTCTATCCCATCAGCAGAAGAGTTGTTTCTAAAAATAACAGCTATCTCATCATGGGGCGTTTTTGAAGCTGCTATAAGATGTGCTATCGCATGGTATTGGTCAAAAAGCTCTTCATACATCAGAAGTTTTGGCGCTACTGCTTCACCTGTTCGTGTCACTTCTAATGACTTTGGATAGATACGCTCATTATAGGCTATCACCTTATTTGCCAAAGATAAAATAGGAACGCTAGAACGATAATTTTTTACAAGATTATGGATTTTTGCCTCAGGATATTTTGTTGTAAACGAACCAATAATACTAATATCCGCCCCATTAAAAGCATAAATACTCTGATCATAATCACCCACACAAAAGAGTGACGGTGGCTTCATCGCATCGATAAGCGTACCTTGAAGCGCATTGGTATCTTGGTATTCATCAACTAAAATTTCTTTGTAACCCAAATCCATTGTCTGTGAAAGAGCACGCATTTGAAGGAGAAGATCGTTAAAATTTAAAAATCCATACTCCCCCTTTAGCAGTTCAAACTCATCCACAATATCAGCATAAATCATCGCATAAGGTTCATGCTCTTCTTGCTTACATGTAATCCACCCTTCAAAATCTTGTTCTAGCTCTGTATTTTGAAAAAAAGAGTACTGATCGTAGAGATAGTTAGCTCCATATGCAGGCGTTTCATGCTCTATATGCAAAAAAGAGCGTTTTTCATACACACTACGAAAAAGTGTTTTAAGTTCTCGTGGCTGTTTTAAAACTACTTTTCCATCACGACGCTTGAGCCATCTATAACTTACAGCATGAAAGGTTCCTGCATCAATTTTAGTAGCAACATCCTTACCAAAATAGACCGCAATGCGCGCAACCATCTCTTGAGCAGCCTTATTTGTGAAGGTTAAAAGCAAAATCTCTTCGGCTCTCACTCCCTCTGAGAGCAGATGTCCAATACGACCAACAATAGTAGAGGTCTTCCCCGTTCCAGCAGAAGCGATAATAAGGTTTTGTCCAGATGGAGCAGTGGCAGCAGATAACTGCTCTGAATTAAGTCTTGAGAGGGGCAAAGGCATCCTAAATTGTAAATTGAGAGTGACATTATATACAAGTTATATAATTTATCCCTCCCTTAGCACCTCTTAGCTATAATTCGCAAAATTATTTATTGCAGGTACACACAATATGTCAAAACAAACCTACGATCCAAAATCAATAGAAAACGCCTATTATAAGCTCTGGGAAGAGCGTGGGTACTTTGAGATAGATGGCAATAGCGCCATCTTAAAAGAAGATAAACACTTCGCTATTATGCTTCCTCCACCTAATGTTACAGGAAGTTTGCATATCGGGCATGCGCTCAACCATACACTTATTGATATCATCACACGTTTTAAACGGATGGATGGCTACAAAACACTATGGCAACCAGGAACAGATCATGCAGGAATTGCAACGCAAAATGTTGTAGAGAAACAACTTATTGCCGAGGGAACAACAAAAGAAGAACTTGGACGCGAAAAGTTTTTAGAGCGTGTCTGGAAATGGAAAGAACATAGTGGTGGCACTATCGTCGATCAGATGCGCCGTATCGGCGTCTCTCCTGCTTGGTCTCGTGAGCGTTTTACTATGGATGAAGGGCTTAAAAGTTCTGTAAAAGAGGCTTTTGTGCATCTCTATAACCAAGGCATTATCGTTCGTGGAAATTACATGGTAAATTGGTGTACTCATGATGGGGCACTCAGTGATATCGAAGTTGAACACGAAGAGAAACAGGGTCATTTTTACCATATGCGCTACTTCTTCTCTGATGGAAGCGGTCATATCACTGTGGCTACAACTCGTCCTGAAACCTACTTTGGCGATAGTGCTGTTATGGTGCATCCTGACGATGAACGCTACACACACCTTATCGGAAAAAAACTCAAACTCCCTCTGCTTGAACGCGAGATAGAGATTATTGCTGATTCTCATGTTGATATGGAGTTTGGAACAGGACTTGTAAAAGTCACTCCTGCTCATGATCCAAATGATTATGAAGTTGGAAAACGTCACGATTTAGAATTTATCACTGTTTTTGATGAAAAAGGGATATTAAACGAATTTGCTGGAGAGTTTAAAGGCTTAGAGCGTCTTGCTGCTCGTGAAACTATTGTTGCGCGTCTTGAAGCAGAGGGTTATATCGAGAAGATAGAAGAACATATGCACCAAGTTGGTCACTGCTACCGCTGTCACAATGTAGTCGAGCCTTATATCTCAAAACAGTGGTTTATCCGTAGCGAAATAGCAAAAAAATCTATAGAAAAAACCAATGCGGGTGAAGCACAATTTTTTCCTCCACACTGGATAAATAGCTACAACTCTTGGATGGGTGAACTTCGTGATTGGTGTATCTCCCGTCAGCTCTGGTGGGGACATCGTATCCCTGTTTTTTACTGCAATGATTGTGGACACGAATGGGCTTCTCATGATGAAAATCCTGAGCAGTGTCCAAAATGTGCCTCAAAAAATTATACACAAGATCCTGATGTTTTAGATACCTGGTTCTCTTCTGCACTCTGGCCTTTTTCTACCTTAGGTTGGGGCAATGATGGCAATGAATCAGATAAATATACAGAGTCAGATTTAGCAGAATTTTATCCAAATAGCCTCATGATTACAGGCTTTGATATTCTCTTTTTCTGGGTTGCTCGTATGATGATAATGGGTGAGACATTTAAAGGAGAACTCCCATTTAAAGATATCTATCTACACGCCCTTGTTCGTGATGAAAATGGTCAAAAAATGTCTAAATCAAAGGGCAATGTTATCGATCCTCTTGATATTGTCCAAGAGCATAGTGCAGATGCGCTTCGTTTTACTCTTGCCATTCTTGCCGCGCAAGGTCGAGATATTCGCCTCAGCAAAGAGAAGCTAGAGCAGAGTCGTAACTTTACAAACAAACTCTTTAACGCTGCAAAATTCCTTCAGATGAATGAATCAGAATTTCCAGATATGAAAAGCTTTTGCATAGAGACTCCTCTTGGAAAATACATGATGTCACGCATGAGCCTTGCCACCCTAGAGGTTCGTGAAGCCATAGAGTCATACCGTTTCAATGACGCGGCAACAGTGATGTATAGATTTTTGTGGAATGAGTTTTGTGGTTGGGGGATCGAGCTCTCAAAGGCTTCAAAAGAGTCTATTATAGAACTTGGAGCAATTTTCAAAGAGTCTATGAAACTGCTTCACCCTTTTATGCCATTTATTACTGAACATCTCTATCATGAACTCTCAGGGACGACTTTGGAATCTGGTGAGTCTATTATGATTATGGCGTATCCTCATAAAACAAAACGACGCAAAAAAGAGGAGGCTCTTTTTGGTGTGATTATGGACGCTATTGTCACTATTCGTCGTGCTAAAACACTTGTAGATATGGCAAATCAGAAAATCGAACTCGCTTATATCAAGGCTGAAAACATTGATGAAGAGTTAGCCAAAGCCTTTATAGAACGCTTAGCAAAAGTGAGTGAAGTAAGATTTAGCTCTGAAAAAATTGCTGACGCTGTAAGTGATATTGGCGAAAGTGTTGAAGTCTATATTCCAACAGATTCTATTGATCTTACTCCTATTATCACACGTCTGCAAAAACAGCAAGAGAAGACTCAAAAAGAGGTAGCTAAACTAAGCGGTATGCTCAACAATGAACGCTTCGTTGCCAATGCCCCTGAAAATGTTATCACTAAAAATAGAGCTGACCTTGCTGAGGCAGAAAATAAAATCACACTTATTCAAGAGCAACTCCAAACGCTCCAAGGAAACTAATTGTTACAAAAATTCCACTTTACTTCTAATGCAAAAAACGACATCCTCTCTGGACTCGTTGTTGCAGTAGCCCTTGTCCCTGAGGCAATTGCTTTTTCATTTATCGCTGGTGTCAGCCCTATTGTTGGGCTTTATGCCGCTTTTATTTTAGGTCTTGTTACCGCTATAATTGGTGGAAAACCTGGGATGATTAGCGGTGCTACTGGCGCAGTTGCTATTGTTTTTGTAGGTCTAGGACTAAAAGTCGGTGACCTCTTAAGTGCGCAAGGACTTAGTGGCAGTGAACTCTCTATCGCTATTTTGCAGTACATTTTGCTTGCAACACTTATTGCAGGGGCTTTTCAGATAGCTGTGGGGCTTTTGAAACTAGGAAAGTTTATCCGACTTGTGCCTCAACCTGCTATTTATGGCTTTGTTAATGGACTAGCTATCGTTATCGCCACATCTCAATTTGCTTTTTTTGATGGACAAGGTTGGCAAATTTACGCACTCGTTCTTGCAACGATGGCTATTATGTATTTTCTTCCAAAGTTTTCAAAGGCTATACCTGCGGGCCTAGTCGCCATTGTCCTTATCACACTTTTTGTCTATCTTACAGGTATGGATACTCTTCTTATCGGTGAATTAGCTGATTTATCAGCTTTTAAAGGTCAAGTTCCAAGTTTTCATATTCCTGAAGGTGTATGGAATATGGATGCCTTTATCTTAGTGCTCCCTTACGCAATAATCGTAGGACTTGTAGGCATTATCGAGTCACTTTTAACGCT
>Ga0256840_1001218_pt1 | contig 24712 bp, 22 predicted proteins | sample 355202metaG_FD_185969 | JGI IMG/M metagenome (GOLD analysis project Ga0256840, IMG submission 185969) | Hydrothermal vent microbial communities from Mid Atlantic Ridge, Atlantic Ocean - 355-202 | ecosystem: Environmental > Aquatic > Marine > Hydrothermal vents | place: Atlantic Ocean: Mid...
ATATTAGTATAAATTCAGGTATTAAAACAGGTTTTAATGAAGCATTTATAATAGATGGTGCTAAAAAAGATGAGCTTATAAAACTTGATAGAAAAAATGCAGAGATAATAAAGCCACTTTTAAGAGGAAGAGACATTAAAAAATACTCTTATGAATTTGCTGATAAGTGGTTGATAAATACTCACAATAATCCACCTATAAATATTGAAGAATATCCAATTATAAAAGAACATCTAAATAACTATTATGAAAAGTTAGAAAAACGAACAGATAAAGGAATAACACCTTACAATCTTCGAAATTGTGCTTATATTGATGAATTTAAAAAAGAAAAAATATTATGGATTGAATTAAGTGATTTAGGAAAATTTACACTTGATACTAAAGGCTATTATGCTGAGATGACAGTATTTTTCATGATAGGTGAAAATTTAAAATATTTACTTGCCTTATTAAATTCCAAGATGATATTTTGGTATTTTGATTTAATCTGTGCGGAATCAGGTGTTGGAACAAATAGATGGAAAAAAACTTATGTAAAACAACTCCCCATCCCAAAAATCCCAAAAACCATAACCCCATACCTAAAAACCATAACCCCATACCTAAAAAACATAGACTACCTCCTAACGATGCCAAAAAAACCAAAGTATGACAAAGAAACGAGATATGCCATAGCTGAATTTGATGGGCAAGAGATTTATATGAGTGAGTTTTTATATGCTAAAAATAGAGGAGGGTTACAGGAGTTTGTTGGACATAAGGAGATACTTAAAGAGTATTTAAAATTTATACCTTATATATTTGCATATAAACTTTATGATGAAATTTTAGAAAATATAAAAGATGGCAGAAAAATATACTCCATAAATTTAGAAAAATGGAGATTTTTCCACATACTTGACGAAAATAACTTTTTAGTATCTTTTTTTGTGATTGGTAACTTGAACTTTTCAAAGCAGCTAAATAAAAGGTTTAAATATGTAACCAAGCCTGAAAGGGAGGGCGGCCATTTCTCCATTCTGAGTCCAGCGAGGCCTTTCTGGCGTCAATCAGACTTGATGAAACAATTATATCAAGATTTAGTAAACAAATCAATTACACAAGAGCCATTTATAGAACTTGTTAATACAATTATGACTGCAAAAGAGACAATAGCAAAGTACAAAAAACACTTTGATAGTCTCAATGCTGTTGACAAAATTGAGATAAAAGAAGAGATTGAGAAGTTAGAAATAAGCATAAAAAACAACATAGATGCTATAGATACTTTAGTTTATAAACTTTATAATGTCAATAATGATGAGCGAAATATAATAGAAGGAAAAAAATAAACATGAACAAACAAGACTTTAACGAAGGACTTTTAGGCTTTTTAGATGCTTCGCCAACACCATTTCATGCGACACACAATATGGCGATGATGTTTGAAAATGCAGGTTTTATTAGACTTAATGAAGTCAATAAATGGGAACTGCAGGCTGGGGAAAAATACTATGTAACTCGAAATGACTCTTCTATTATTGCATTTACTTACCCCAAAAATGAAAAAAATTATGTGATGGTTGGGGCTCATACTGATTCTCCAAACCTAAAGCTCAAGCCAAACGCAGTGATAAAAGAGTATGGTGTAGTGAAATTTGGCATTGAACCATATGGAGGGCTTCTTTTAAACCCATGGTTTGACAGAGATTTGTCGCTTGCGGGTCGTGTGAGCTATCTTGACACAAATAATACCTTACAAAGCGCACTTATAAATGTGCAAAAATCTATAGCCGTAATTCCTTCATTAGCAATTCATTTGGACGAGAAGGCAAATAAGGACAGGACTGTAAATAAACAAACAGATATTTGTCCTGTTTTGAGTACAAATGAAGACTTTGAATTTGATGCATTTATAAAGTGGCAACTTGCAAATAATGGTATTAACGATGTTAAAGAACTTTATGCGAACGAACTGAGTTTTTACGATACACAAAAAGCCACATTTATAGGCTTAAGAGATGATTTTATAACAAGTGCACGATTAGATAATTTACTCAGTTGCTATACAGCGATGCTAAGTATTTGCAGTGTCAATACTGAGAAACCGATGTTGTTTATTGCAAGTGACCATGAAGAGGTAGGGAGTGAATCAGTCAGTGGAGCAGGAGGCAGTTTTTTAGAAAATACGCTTCATAGAATGTTTGATGATTATGAAGAATATATACAGATGGTTAGAAGTTCATTGATGATTAGTGCTGACAATGCACATGCTATTCATCCAAATTACCCTGCAAAATATGATAGTAATCATGCACCACATGTAAACAAAGGTGTTGTGATAAAAGTCAATGCAAATCAGCGATATGCTTCAAATTCAACGACCATTTCAAAATTTATGAACACAGCAGCAAGACTTGATGAACCTTTGCAAAGTTTTGTCACAAGAAGTGATATGGGATGTGGCTCAACCATAGGACCCATCACTGCAACACGTATAGGAATAGACACGATAGATGTTGGTCTGCCGACGTGGGCAATGCACTCTATACGCGAAATTGCAGGGAGAGATGATGCGCACTCTTTGTATAAAATCCTTGTAGGCATGAACGTATAATGGCAGCTATTACTCCTGAGGAACTTGATGTTTTAATCCAACAGACCTACAAGGTAGAGAATGAATTTAACGAATTAAAAGCCTCTTATGCGCATTTGCAAGATACCGTTGAAAAAGTCGTAGAGTTTTTACCCAATGCTATTTGGATTATAAATAGTGACAACAGTGTGTTTTTACAAAACTCGCATGCAAGAGATTTATGGGAACTTTTGAAACTATTAGAGTATCGTGAAGAAGATTATGAAATAAAATTTAATGCACAAGCTTATCTTGTAAAAAGTTCTTCCTATAAAGATAAAATCATGCTTAGTGCAACAGATATAACAGAGCAAAAACGTAAAGAAAACCTTGCTACGATGGGACAGATGGCAGCACATCTTTCACATGAAATACGAAACCCTATCGGCGCGATTTCTTTGATGAGTTCGACGCTGAAAAAGCGAGTCATTCCTGAAAATATTCCTATAGTCGAAGAGATACAAAAATCTGTGTATAGAATAGACAGAATTATAAAAGCCACATTAATGTTCTCTAAAGGTGTTGAAGTGCAAAAACAGGCATTTTTATGGAGTCAACTTAAAGAATCTCTTAGTATGTCTATAGGATATTATGGGTATTCAAAAAATATAAAATTTAGTTTTCCCAAAAATGATTTTACAATGAATGCGGACAAAGATTTGCTTGAAATGTTGTTTTCGAACTTTATCACTAATGCCATAGATGCTATTGAAGAAGATGATAATGAAGAGGGAATTGTTGAAATAACATATGAAAATGATGAAAATTATCACATTTTTAAAATTTATGACAGTGGCATCGCTATAGACAATGAAAAAGAACTATTTGAAGCATTTAAAAGTACAAAAGTAAAAGGAAATGGTTTAGGATTAGTACTTTCACGACAAATAGCTGAAGCACATGAGGGGAGTGTACATTTATGTAAAGGGGCGAAAAAATGTTTCGAAGTAAGTATAAAAATATAAAATTTGTAGGTGGAATAACATTTGCTAACACTGGTTAAATAGTTTGGAGGAATTTGATGCAAAAAGATAAAGATATTTTAAGCTTACTTGACCATATTAAGATTGATTCTTATACTGTTACTTGTTATTTTAAGTGTTCTCAAACGAACAAGAGTGTTATCTCTGTAGTGCCATTTGAACCTTACAATGGAAAAATTGAGTTGACATATAAAGATATCTTACTTCATCCAATTAAATCTTATAATAGATATTATCATACACCAATTGTCATTTATAGTAATAAAAATGACAATACAATAGTTTATAAAGCATTTAAAAAAGTCTCTGCCAAGTTTAGATGGAATGCACAAAACAATAAATATATTTGTATTTAGTCTATTCTTAATATAAGTTATAACAATCTTCTGAATAACCTACTTTAGTTATATATCACACAATTATTACATAAATAAAAATTATATTATAAAATCAAAGTAATATAAGTTTTTTTTACCTTTTAAGCTCTACTTAAATTATAAAATGTGATACTCCTTTTAATTTAAAAAAGGGAGAAAAAACTATGAAGAATAAGATACTCGTTTCTTTAGTTGCATCCATTGCATTCATGTCTATAACGGCGTCTTCTGCTTTAGCTTACGATAAAAATCCACCGTTCAAATTAAACAAGCTAAAACAATATGTTGCAGTTGGGGCAGATGGAAAAAAAATTAGAGGTTATGAACCGAAAAATGATTATAATGTGTTCATTAATTATGAACTCGGTATGCATTGTGTCGGTTTTAGTATGGACTACTGTTGTGTTATTCCTCCATATAATTCTATTCAGGCACAGGCAATTTCAAGTGGTAAAAACGGAGCATTACCAAAACTTTTAACACCAGATGATAATGTAAAACTTTACTATTATGTAAAAGACAATACATATAGTGAAGGGAATAAAATGAAGTATTGGTCAGTGAGAAAAGATGCTGATGGTGATGGCCATTTGGACTCACCGGGAGATAATGTTGCTAATTATGTTTGGACACACCTTTTTATTTATAAAGATTTGGAAGGAACTATACCACCGGGAGCAACAAATAAAGATAGACTTCGCATAGGGCGTCAAGTACCAGTTAGAATTGATTCAGGACCTTCTGGCATGCCACTATCAGGTGGATATCTTGTTTACGCTGGAAAAAATGGTGGCAATATTGTCATGACAGATACACTTGTCCCGGCAGTGAAAAATGTAAAGTTAGTTTTAACTGCTTCACATATTTGGGATGCTTTAGGCTTACCTCTCACTGCATTTAATGACTCTACGCGTCGAGGAACTATTCGTTCTGTATCTCAAAAAGATTTTCAACCTTTTCAAAAATCTACTGTAGAAATGCATGATAGAACAGGAAGACCATTATACAATAAAAATGGAAAAGCAGTTTCTTATTTTGGTACAAATCCTGTTGATATACCAAATTGTTATGCATGTCATTCGCGTGAGGGTAAAGCAGCACAAATGGCAAGAGATGCAGGACTTAAAAATTCTGATAAAGAGTATAAATATTGGAAAACATATCCAGATGAGAGTGAATATATGGCAAGACTTGCAGAAGCATCTATAAATATTCTCTCTTTACATGATAAATTTCAGGGTACACATTTCTTAAAAGATTACAAAGCAACTGCTTCAGGAAATAGACTTGGAAAAGTCGGTATGGTAAATTGTGCAGATTGTCATGGCGATAATGTCTCAGGTAACTTGCAAGAGCCTCGTCCAACTGCTACAGGGTATAAAGCTGTTAAAGCAATGCCTTTAAGTGAAGCAATTCATGGTTTTCACTTGGGGATGGTTCCTATGCCTGATGGTGCTGACAGAAGTCAAGCATGTCAATCATGTCACCCGACACATTTTCAAAATCCAAATATGAATGATGATTCTAATCCATATAGAGTAACAACGCGCTATGGAGAAGGTCGATTTTCAAAAGGAGATATAAGGTTGTCTGGTGGTGGATGTTATGTAAGACGAGATGCACACTCAAATCCAAATGCAAAACCACCGTTCTTTCTAAATAACTATGGTAAATGGCAATATGAACATGTAGCAACCCGTGATGAACATGGCAAAAAAACGAAAGTATTACGAGACCTTTATTGTACAAACTGTCATACAAAAATTGCACAAGATTTTCAAAACTATGATAATATAACAAATGACTCAAAACAAGAGGGGAAAACTTTAAGAAACAAAACGCTTAAAGAGATGATTCAAGTTATTGCTGGTGGTGATGTGAAAAAATTTGCATCTTTAGCTGACCCAAAAACAACAGGTGAAAATGAAGTTATGAAGTTCTATACAGAACATAAGTCAGCAACACTTGTGAAAAATGTAGGTAAAAATGGCAAGCTTGATTTAAAACCTTGGAATCATCCAAAAGGTGGAAAGGTGCCTTATTCAGCAGCATCTGGTGGTAATGACTGGTGGTTGTCAGCCGCTGAACCACACTGTGCAGACTGTCATATAGCGCCATTTGTTGAACAAAATACTGGTGGAAAATATTTTCCGATTGATTTACCTAACAAATATTCTTTGTACAGATATTCTAAAGGACATGGAAGTATTGCTTGTCAAACATGCCATGAATCAACACATGGTCTTTATTCTACAAGATATGATGGCAAAGAGCGTTCTGTAGATGTAACAACACATGATCAGGCATTACAGTATTCTCCAGATGGGAAATATACTGGTCCAGTTACTTGTGCTGCTTGTCATACAGTAAATAAAAAAGGTGTTCCTTTACAACTTAAAGGCACTGCCTACGCTCATGATTATTGGGCTTCTGTAACATTGGCACACTTTATGAGAGAGGGTGATCAAAAACTTTCTATTAAAGAATTAGTACATAAATACCAATATAAAAATTCTTCAAAAGTTGTTAAAAACGGCTGGAAATAATAATTTTTTTCAATTGTTCCCCTTTTTCGGGGAATATACTTCTCAAAAATAATTTAATCATATCAAGGAAATTACATTATGAAACTTTATTGGAAATCTTTACTCATTAGCTTTCTCTTTTTAAGTCCATCTATCCATGCAGAATTAGTGAAAACATATTTTGATACTGGACAACTAAAAGCTGAAACAAATTATCTAGATGGTTCAAGAGATAACAATAAACCCGGTATTAAAAATGGTGTCGAAAAGGTTTATTATCAAATGGGTCAAATAGCATATCAGGTAAACTACATTGATGGAAAAAGAGATGGTGTACTGATATGGCATGATAAAAAAGGAAGAAAACTTTCTGAGATACATTACAAAAATGGAAAAATAGCCGGTGATGAAAAGAGATTTTTTGCAAAGAATGGGCATTTAAAACATAGTGTACATTATGAAAATGATAAAAAAGAGGGATTACAAAAAGAGTATTATGATAATGATCAACTTGCTCTTGTCGTGAAATATATTCATGGAAAAAAAGAGGGATTACAAAAAGAATATACTTATGATGGAAAAATTTATAGTGAAATATTCTATAAAAATAATTATAAAGAGGGTGAACAAAAATGGTACGACACTCAGGGAAATATTGTTAAAAAAGAACTTTTTAAGATGGACATACCTGTAAATGTGATGAAAAAAATTGAAGCGAAAAAAGATAATGTTTCGTTACATGTAAAAGGCATAGACTTTTCTTTAAAAAAAATAAAATAAAAGAGAAATTTTCTTAGGTAAGTGCTCTGTTATCTAATTTTTACTAAAATACATTTTTTATGTAAAGGACACAAATATGAAAAAACTCCTCTCTATTGTTGGATCAATGAAGACAATGGCAATTTTAATGCTTATCTTTGCATTTTCCATAGGATATGCGACCATTGTTGAAAATGACTATGGAACAATGACTGCAAAAGCAGAAATTTATAATGCTCAATGGTTTAATATTCTTTTGTCATTGTTGGCAGTAAATCTAATCTATAATATTATACATTATAAAATGTACACACTTAAAAAAGCACCTATTTTTATCTTTCATATAGCTTTTTTAGTTATTCTTGTTGGTGCGGCAATTACCCGTTTTGTTGGGTATGAGGGGACAATGCACATTCGTAATGGGGCGACATCTTCAACGATTTTAAGTTCATCACCGTATGTTATTATTCATGCACAAGATATGAAGCATAAAGCTGAATTTGATAAGATTTTATATCTTTCAAAAAGAGGAGATAACTCTTTTAGTAAAACGCTGAGTGTTGGTGATAAAAAAGTAGAGGTGAGCCTTGCTGAGTATATTCCTAATGCTGTTGAAACACTGGTAAAAGACAAAAATGGTGTAGCCATGGCACAGTTTATGATTACAGGCGGTGGAGCAGGACGACCTGTTGTTTTAAAATATGGCAACTACTACGATGCTGGAAATTTCGTCCTAGATTTCCATTCGGGTGATAAATTTAATAAACCTGTCATAGCACTTTATATGAAAAATGATAAATTGTATATGAAGCATAATATGAAACTCTCGTACATGAAAATGTTAGATAGATCAAACGGTGTGTTAGTAGCAAATGATGCAGATATACTCAATAAAAGAGTACTTTACTCTACAGAACTTGGCGGTTTTGTTCTGCGTAATTTTATGCTTCACGCAAGTAAGAAAATTGTTAGCAGTGATAGCTCAAAAATAAATCGTAAAATGCGAATGAATTCTGCGGGTGTGGATGCATTAAGCTTTTTGGTAAAACATGATGGAAAAGAAAAATATGTTGTAGTGTATGCTCAAAAAGGAATGCAGGGCGTTGTAAATAGTACAGAGATTGATGGTGTGAATGTTTCAATCTCTTTTGGATCAAAAATCATCCATCTTCCTTTTGCATTGAAACTTATTAAGTTTGAACTCGATCGCTATCCTGGTTCTATGAGTCCGGCATCTTACGCAAGTGAAGTAGAACTTATAGATAAAAAGGCAAATGTAGATATGAAATACAGAATTTATATGAATCATGTTTTAGATTATAAAAATTACAGATTTTATCAATCATCATACGATAGAGATGAACGGGGTACTGTTCTTTCTGTAAATCATGATCCAGGAACTATTCCTACATATATAGGATATGCTTTGATGGCACTTGGAATGTTTTGGGTACTCTTCTCACGCAAGTACAGATTTGGACAACTTTCTAAAAAAGCGAAAAAAGCTGCTGCTGCAAAAGTAGTACCTACACTTTTATTTCTTGGTCTTATGATGAGCCTTAGTACTCCTTCTCACGCAGAGGAGCTAAGCCCACAGCTAAAAACAATCCTTTCATTTCAAAAGCAACATGCACAAAAATTTGGTCGCTTGATTATTCAAGATACAAAAGGACGAATGAAACCTATAGATACACTCGCAACTGAGATTTTGGCAAAAATTCATAGAAATGCAAGTTTAAAAGTAGGGAATAAAAAACTTTCGGCAAATCAAGTTATTTTAGGAATGATGATACGCCCGGATATTTATAAAGAAATTAAGATTATTCGCTCAAATCCAAAGATTAGTCTTGCAATAGGTGCAAAAAAAGATGCAAAATACCTCTCTTTTTCACAATTTTTTGAAGATGCTGAGCATATACGCGGCTACAAACTTGCTAAAATTGTAGAAAAAGCATCCCGTAAAGCACCTATAGATAGAAATAGATTTGATAAAGCTGCGCTAAAAATTGATGAACGAGTCAATGTTGAGTACATGGTATTTACGGGAGGCTTATTAAAAATATGGCCAAAACCAAATGATATAAATAACAAATGGTTTGCTACAATTGATGCACTGGAAAAATTTCCGCCACAAGAGGCTAATAAAGTGAGAAATTTGGCACTCAATTATTTTACCAATGTTGATGCATCTTTGAAAAGTGGTGATTGGAGTAAAAGTGACGCAGCATTAGCAAAAATTGCTCAATATCAAAAATTTTACGGTTCCAGTGTATATCCTTCTGCAGGAAAGGTAAAAGCTGAAATTTTTTATAATCATTCTAATATTTTTGAAATTTTATGGCCACTTTATTTTGTTGTAGGTTTTATTTTACTTATTTTAAGTTTTGTGAAGATTATTAAACCAAAATTTGAGATGACAAAGATTACAAAAGGAGCGCTCTTTTTACTCGCTCTTTTCTTTGTAGCACATACTGTCGGGCTTATACTTCGTGGGTATGTTTCAGGTCACGCTCCTTGGTCAAATGGTTTTGAATCTATGACTTACATTGCATGGGCTACTGTACTTGCGGGTTTTATTTTTTCAAAACAATCACCAATTACTTTGGCATCAACCTCCATTTTGGCAGGGCTTATTCTTTTTGTAGCACATTTAAGTTGGATGGATCCACAGATTACAAATTTAGTGCCTGTACTTAATTCTTACTGGTTGGATATTCATGTTTCTATGATTACGGCATCCTATGGTTTCTTGGGTCTTGGTGCTTTACTCGGTTTTATTACACTTCTTCTTTATATTTTTGTAAATAAAGAGAACCAAAAACAAATATTTCTCTCTGTGAAAGAATTGAATGCCATCAATGAGATGGGCTTACTTATCGGTTTAGTACTGCTGACTGTTGGAAACTTTCTTGGTGGTGTTTGGGCAAATGAGTCATGGGGAAGATACTGGAGTTGGGATCCAAAAGAGACATGGGCACTCGTAACAATTTTAGTATATGCTGTTGTTGTGCACTTGAGATTTATCAAATCAATTTATAATCAGTTTAATTATGCCGTGATTTCTTTACTTGCTTTTACATCAGTCTTGATGACATATTTTGGAGTAAATTATTATTTAGCAGGGATGCACTCTTATGCAAAAGGGGACCCTGTTCCGATTCCGGATTTTGTTCCTTTGACATATACTATTGTCTTTTTGACAATTGCGTGGGCTATGCTTAAAGATGTGAAGTTTAATATGTCGCATGCGAAGAATCATATGATTCTTACATTTGTGTTTATTGTAGCACAAGGTGCGAATGTATATGCAACATACCACAGTGCTAAACCTATGTATGTGCTTATTGCAGGTATATTCGTAGAACTCATTTTATTTTTTACATTTGCGAAGATGTATCAGAAAAAAGTAGAGAATATCAATGAAGTTTCAGGGGTTTAGTTCAAAAACACTTTTGTTTTTAAAAGCCATTTGTCAAAATAATAACAAAGAGTGGTTTACGGCTCATAAACAAGAGTATGAAGAACTAATTCTAAACCCGTCTCGTGCCTTTGTCACAGAGATGGGGGAGCACCTTCAAGCTCTCGAACCCTCAGTAAATGCAATACCAAAAATCAACAAATCTTTGTATAGAATCTATCGTGACTCCAGACGCCCAAATGCGATAGCACAGCCCATTAAAGAGCGTATCGGTATTATCTTTTGGCAGGGAGATACTAAACGCATGCAAAGTTCCTCATTTTATCTGCACTTTTCACCTGAGGAGCTTTATGTGGCAACAGGTGTGCGATGGTTTGAAAAACCAATGCTTGATGCTTTTCGCCAAACCATTAAAAATGATGTAAAACGCGAAGAACTTGCAAATATACTCAAAGCCATCAAAGCAAAAAATAAAAATTACACCCATCTTGAAAAAGGCTATAAACGCTATCCTAAAGGTTTTAACGAAGATATGGCATATGCAGATTTAAGTCTTTACAAAGGCATGGCAACATATACAATACTTGACCCGCATTTAATAGAAAATGGTGATAAACTTATAAATACTCTTTATAAAATATATGAAGATATGCTGCCTCTGCAGCAGTTTATGTATGCAGTGAGCCTGAAGTGTGAAGATGACTAATATTTTTGATTATGAGGTGCCTGCGTTAGATAGTGAAGACTTTTTGACACTTTTACAAAAGAAAAATATAGAGATTAAGAGAATTGTCAGTAACACACTTAAAACTTCGCAAACATTTATGCAAGATAAAGATGAATGGCTTGTTGTCTTAAAGGGGTGTGCAAAATTAGAAATAAATGGTATAGTACACAAATTAAAAAGTGGAGACACGCTGTTTATAGCTGCAAATACAAAACATACACTGCTTAAAACAAAAAAAGTTGTTGTTTGGCTGAGTGTATATATACAATAGGAAAATAAGTGAAAAAAGAGGCAATAATATTACTCAACATGGGCGGACCTAATAACCTCAATGAGGTTGAAATGTTTTTAAAAAATATGTTTGCAGATAAAAATATACTAACGATGAAAAGTAATCTTGTAAGAAAAATGGTCGGTGGACTGATAGTTTTTAACCGTACAGAAGCTTCTCAAGAAATATATAGAGAACTTGGCGGAAAATCACCTATTGTCGGACACACAAAAAAGCTTGTGGCAAAACTACAAAAAAATCTTGGTGAAAATTGTATTGTTGATTTTGCTATGCGTTACACACCGCCTTTTGCCTGTGAAGTGGTAGAAAGGTTAAACAAAGAAGATGTTGATAAAATATATTTGATTCCTTTATATCCGCAATACTCCACAACAACGACAAAGTCATCACTTGAAGACTTTGAAACATGTTATCACGAAAGTGGAGCTAATGCGCTTTTTGTTGAAAGAAAACACTTTTTTGAAAATGAAACATACAACAAAGCTGTTATTGAAAATATTAAAAAAAGTGTCGGCCAGAGTGAATATCGTGATTTTGACATTGTATTTTCAGCGCATGGTTTGCCTCAAAAAATCATAGATGCCGGTGATGTATATGAAAAACATGTCAAACGCCATGTAGAAATTTTGAAAGAGATGATGCAAAGAGAAAATATGGCATTTCATGATGTTCATTTGGCATACCAGTCAAAAGTAGGGCGTATGGAGTGGCTTAGACCTTCACTTGAAGATAAGCTAAAAACAGTGAGAAACAGAGGTGTCGTGATTTTCCCAATTGCCTTTACTGTTGATAATTCAGAAACAGATTTTGAGTTAAATATTGAGTATAGAGAAATAGCTGAGCAATTAGGCTTTAAAGATTATCGTGTTTGTTCATGCCCGAATGACAGCGACTTGTTTGTAGATGCTCTAGTAGAAATATATGAGAAAATGAAGTAATGCAAAAAATAGTAATTTTCGATATGGACGGGACCTTGATAGATTCTAAAAAAGACATTACTATATCAGTCAATTATGTAAGAAAAACCAATCATAACTTGCCACCTTTCAATGAAGCATTTATAGTAGAATCAATCAACAAAGAAGTGCGTAATTTGCCTAAACTTTTTTACAATACCGAAGTATATGAAGAAAAAGACAGAGCACTTTTTGAAAAACATTATAAAGAGCAATGTATACAAAATCCTTACCTTTATGAAGGCATACAAGAGATGCTTCAAGTGTTACATGTAAAAGGAGTAAAGCTCTCAGTAGCAACTAATGCACCGACACAGTTCGCACAAACAATGCTTAAACACTTACATGTAAGCGATATGCTTGATATGATAGTAGGTGCAGATAAAGTACAGGCATCAAAGCCACATCCTGCAATGATACATAAAATTTTGGATTTTTATAATTTTGATGCATTACATGACAAAGCATGGATGGTTGGAGATAACTCTAAAGATATAAAAAGTGCACAAAATGCTGAAATAGAAGCAATATTTGCAGTCTGGGGATTTTCGGCACAAGGTGAACATTCCGTAATTGTAAAACATCCTAATGAAATATTAGATATTGTATTATAAACAATTATGATATAATAAATATAACTCTATAAAAGGGAAGAAATGCTTCAGAATGACTTGTTAGTTGCTTTTGCTGTAATGGGTATTCTCTTCTTAAGACAAATAGTTATTTTAAAACGTCCAAATAAAATTAACTATGCTCCTCTAATGCTTGGAATAGGAGCTATTAGCAGTGTTGTGCATTTTATTATTCAACCGCAAAACAAAGATATTTTACTGCTGATAAGGGAATCTTTATTTCCTCTTCTATTTGCTTTAATATTATACATTATTATGAATATACTACATCAAACACAGCAATCGCAAACTGCAAAAACGCAAGAAGAATTTATAAAAACTCTACTACAACAAATAAATCAGCTTAAAAATTTTCTCCTTGATATTGAAAAACGAATGACAATTAAGCGAGAAGAAGATGTAAAAACACAAGAAGAAGTTCGTGAAAAATTCCAAGCAGACATACAAGTCTTGGAAACGATACAGTTAAATCAAACAAAGTTCCTTAATAAGTTTGACACGATGGAAAATATGTATAAAGATGTCAGTAAATCATTTGATTACTTTAGTGAAGTCAAATTACCAGAACTTGATAATATAGTTCATAGACATATAGATATATTAAGAATAGCAGAGCAAGATCATTACAAAAAACTTCAAAGTTTACTGGCTGAAGCGCTTGATAACAAATTTAATTTTACTGATGATATTTCACAAGATATAGTTTCACAAACGACAGCTAAATTTTCTGCGCTAACAAAAGCCTTTGAAAATAAAATATTACTTTTAAAATCTCATGCGAGTAGTATGGATACAACAATTAGTGAGAGTGAAACAAAACTTATGAAGGTGAAAAATCAGAGTGAAATGATAATGAAGCAGATGATACTATCTATGAAAAATATGCAAGAACTTGAATCTAAAACAGAAAAACTTCCTAAAATATTTTATCAATTTAGTAATTTAATTGAAGATATAGAAATCATTAAATCAGATTATGTTAAATCGCAATCGCAGCTTAGTAGTATTTTGAAGACTTTAGAATACTCAACAGCAGATGAATTAAGTAAAATGAATGGGCAATTAAATAATGTATTAGAAAAATTAAACAAATATTATACAGAAATAGATAATAACAAAACACAAAATATAATGCTTATAGCAAAAAAAGTACAACTTAAAAAAGGCTATACTGATTTAGACAATTAGCTTTTTTAATTAAGTTTAAAAATTTATCGCTATAATCAATATTTAAACCACTATTATAAGGATAAATATGAAAAGAAGAGATTTTTTAAAAACTTCTATTGCCGCATCAACTGCTATTTTGGGCACAACTGTGCTTTCAGCAGGTGAAACTCGTCAACCGATTGACAGTAGAAAAGTATCTGATATGGCTTTTCCAGAAAAAAGACCATTAATAACATACTCAGATAGACCACCACTTTTAGAAGCACCGAGAAGCACTTTTACAAGAGGTATAACTGAAAATGATGAATTTTTTGTCAGGTGGCATCTTCCGGATATTCCAACATATATTGATCCTGATAAATATACAATTAAAATAAACGGACTAGTAGAAAAAGATTTAGAAATTTCTTTAAAAGAATTAAAAACTGATTTTGAACAAGTTGAAGTTACAGCAGTTGTTCAATGTGGAGGAAGTAGCCGTTCTGCTTTTACACCAATTCCTGGTGGAATTCAGTGGGGTAGCGGAGCTATGGGATGTGCAAAATGGAAAGGTGTAAGATTGCGTGACTTATTACACAAAGCCGGATTGAAAAAAGAAGCGCATTGGATAGGTTTTAACGGTTTAGAAAAAGCAGCATATTATAAAACACCGAATTTTGTACGAGAATTAGAAATTCATGAACTTGATGATCATGTTATTGTAGCTTATGAAATGAATGGAGAAGATTTACCTTATTTAAATGGTTTTCCTTTGCGTTTAGTTCTTCCTGGATATTACTCTGACAGTTGGGTAAAAATGTTAAGTGATATTACTGTGACAGACAAATACAAATCATTATTTTTTATGGATATGGCTTATCGTGTACCAGATAATAAATGTGAATGTGAAACACCACAGCATCATTTTAAACCTACTAAACCGATTACATATATGAATGTAAAATCAGTTATAGGGTACCCTGAAAATGGTATGAAAGTGTATCATAACTCAGAAATTGTAGTTCGTGGGGTTGCATTTGATAATGGGACAGGAATTAAGTCAGTATTTGTTTCTGCAGATGCCGGTAAAACATGGGAAAAAGCACTCTTAAAGCAGGAAAATGGTCGTTATGCATACACGGAATTTAGATTTCATCATAAACCGACAAAATATGGAAAATTAACATTTATGGCAAAAGCAGTCAATATGTTAGGCAAAGAACAGCCTTTTGCTAAAGAGATTGGTTGGAACCATGGTGGGTATAAATACAATGGTATTGATGAAGTTACAGTAGAAGTGGTTTAAGGAGAAAAAATGAAAAAATTATTATTAATAGCAATATTGTTTGTTGGTTCGTTATTTGCACAGGTTGAAGGTGATATGGAAGTTCCATATATTTCATACCAGATAAAAATGGGAAAAGGCTTTAACGCTGTACAGGCAAACTGTTTAATGTGTCACTCTTTTGGGTATATTCTAAATCAAGGTCCTCAATCACGAGAATTTTGGCACAAAAAAATAGAAAAAATGATTACACATTTTAAAGCACCTATAACAAAAAAAGATGAAAAGATTGTTACGGATTATTTATTTAAACATTATGGTAATGGAAAAATAAAATAATTAAAAATCAAAATAAAGAGAGTGCTTCATGAATTTAAATTCAATTTCTATAAGTAAGAAGATACATATTCCGCTTGTATTTTCAATACTAGTGGGTTTTATAGTAATTTTAGTAAATTACTATTACTCTATCAAGGACTTAGAGCATGATGTTTATAATTCAGGATCTGCTTCTCTTCATTTAACATACAAGCAAGCAATGCATGCAAAAGAAGATATAGGGCTTACAAATGCCATTAATATATCGCAAAACTACAGTGTTATACGCGCTTTGATGGAAAACAACAGAACTATTGCAATAAACGGTTTAAAAAGTTTATCACAGGAGTTTAAAAAGTATACAAATTATAAAAATATCAAAATTCATATTCATGATGCGAATGTGCATAGTTTCTTACGAGCTTGGAAACCAGAGAAGTTTGGAGATGATTTAAGTTCGTTTAGAAAAACGATTGTTACTGTAAAAAGAGAGAAAAAACCGATTGTTGCCATTGAACTCGGTCGTGCAGGACTTGTTTTAAGAGGTTTGGCTCCTGTTATTATTAATAATAAATATTTAGGTTCCGTTGAATTTATGCAGGGATTAAACTCTATAGTAAAATCAGCAAGAAAGAATCACGGGTATGACATAGCCATTGTTATGAAAAACGAATATCTCTCTACTGCACGTTCACTGAAATCTGCCCAAAAAGTTGGTAATTTTACACTAGCAGTAAAAGAGAATGTAGTTAATAAAGATTTTTTGAATGATTTGGCAAAGGTTGCTATTGAAGAAACAGCAACATACCAGATTACGGACAAGTATTTTGTTGTTTCCGAACCTATTAGAGATTTTTCAAACAATATCGTTGCTTATGCGCTCATAGCTGAAGATATTAACAAAGTAAATAGTGTCATTTCTCAATCAGAAGACTCTTTACTTAGACAAGTCTATATTATGTCTTTTGTTGATTTGTTCATTTTATTATTCTTAATGTTTATTATTAAAAAAACGATTACTGACCCTATAATTAATCTTGCAAATGTCGCAGATGAATTGGCACAAGGCGATGCAGATTTATCAAAAAGATTGCCGGTTGTAAGTCAAGATGAATTGGGACAAGCTAGTAAAAATTTTAATGCCTTTTTGGAAAAAGTAGAAGTCCTTGCTTTAGAGGCAAAACAAGAGGCTATAAGAGCAGAAGAATCTGCAAAAGAAGCACAAGCTATTACGGAGAACAATAGATTAACATTGGCATTATCATATCAAATGATAAATGGTTCTGTGGATAATGTGAATAATTTAAGAAGTAGTATGGGTAACAATGTTGATAATGTTTCTAAAGTAAATGAGCTCAATGGTAAAACAAGTGAAGTTATTCAGGATGTCACGCAATCAACAAATGACATTAAAGAGAGTATAACTAGTATTACTCAGATGATTGGTGATTCTCGAACTTCAGCAGAAGAACTCAATTCAAATGTTGAAGAGATATTTAATGTTATTAGTTTAATTAAAGATATTTCAGACCAAACTAATTTACTTGCACTTAATGCAGCTATAGAAGCGGCACGTGCTGGTGAACATGGACGAGGTTTTGCAGTAGTTGCAGATGAAGTACGTAAGCTTGCCGAGCGAACACAAAAAGCTACGAGTGAAGTTGAAGCGAACATTAGTGTCTTAAAGCAAAACTCTATGAGTATGAGTGAGAACAGTGAAAAAATAGAAGAATTTTCTCTTTCATCACAAGAAAAATTAGATAGTTTTATTGAAGTTTTACAGATTCTCATTCAAAATGCAAAAGAAATTACTCGTGATAATGAATTAATCGGACATGAAATTTCAATTGATATGGCAAAACTGGATCATATGGTGTATAAAAACAATACATACTCATCTATGTTAAATTCTCAAGTGGATACGACTTTAGCAGATGCTAAGGCATGTAATTTTGGTAAATGGTATGTGACTATAGGAAAAAAACAGTTTGCTAAGAGCAGTGCTTTTGATGCAATAGAAAAACCTCATAAAAAAATACATGAGAATGTAGGCAAAGCAATGTCTTTACTCAAAAGTGGAAAAATTGATGAGATTATCAAATTATTTGAAGAAGTAGAAATGTCATCAAAAGAACTTTTTGATTATCTTGACAGAATAGTCAAAGAGTAATACGCTAAATAAATTTTGCTTTTACATACCATCTTATTGCTCCGCTTATGCAGAGAATAAGGAGCGTAAAAGCTGCAAAATCATTTACCCATACCCACCAAGCACTAAAAAAACTGCCGTCATGGAGTGTGAGTAGGAGGGTGTAAAGTGTGACACTGCCAAGTATTGGCAGTGTCACATCGCTTTGCATCGTTGAAAAATACCTTATCTTTCCGTTTTCACTTATAATATCTTTGAACATATGCGGTGTATTTGGTAAAATTTTATATTGATTGTTTTTATAGACTCTGTTTGGAGCGCCCATACCGCTTATATATAAAACACTATTTCTGTGTATCATCTTATATGCAAAGCCTTTATTTTCAAATACCCAGTTTTTACAATCTTTACTTTTATAAATACCGTAACGATTCCCTATTCGGTAAACTTTTCCATCGAAATCTACTGACCAGATGTCATTTTCTAAAGAGTCGTATACCGGTGGGAGTACCACATGTGGGATACTGACAGCGTTCATAAATTTTGCCAAGCCGGAGGCGTGATCAAGAAAAATACCCGTGATTAAAAGAAGTAAAAGTGGAAAAATGGCAATAATTGCAAAAATATTGGCATGTGTTTTAATGAGCTTTCGTGAAAGCTTTGGGTGTTTTTTACTTCGTATCAGCCACCATATCATATACCCGCTCAATGCTAAAAAGGTCAGTACAACTGCTCCGTAATCATTGACAAGCAGTGAAAGCTCGCCATCAAACAAGCCACGTCCATAATGTAAATCCCGTATAAAACGAGAGAGTTTAATGTCTTGTTGCAAGAATTTTTTTGCTATATGAACACTTTTTTGACTGAGAATTTTTAGATTTGCTTTTTTGAGCGTGAAAATTATTTTTTTATCGACAACCGCAACAATGAAATTTTTTGCAATGCTGAGGGCTGTAATATATTTGCCACTGAGGGCAATTTTTTTCAAAGTAGTAGAATGATACATATATATTCCATCGGATGTTGCAAGGTAGAGAGTATTTTTATCAGGAATAATTGCTAAAATCTGTAAGGATGATATATGTGAAAATTTTGTTCCGCCGTCAAAACTTTCAAATAAACCACGATACCCGCCTACAATGAGGTGTTGCGAACTTTTTGGATCTTGATAATAGGCATTAAAAAGCCTTTTTTGAGAAGCTAAAATGTGTGAGGGAACACTACTAAAAGTAGTAGTGTATAAAAAACTCCATTTATCATGGTCAAGGAAAAAGCCGCTAATAGAAAGAACAAGGAGAAAAATGCCGGCAGTTATTCCTGATATTTTATGGAGTTTGTATGCTTTTACCATGTGTACTCAAGTCCTGCATAAAAACTTCGAGGGTCTGCCGGCGTATAATCCTCTTTACCGTAAGCGTATCGTGCAGTGACCGCATATCTTTTATCTGTAATATTTGTTACTTTTGTAAAGAGTCTCACATGTTTTGAGTAAACATAATCAGCTTTCAGATTGCCTATACTGTAACCATTGTATTTGTCAACCGTATGGGCATCATCCATCCAGTAAGAGCCGACATATTGCCACTCGGCCATGACTTTAAGCCCTCGCAAAGCACAAGGCATATAGAAAAGTCTTGCATTGGCAAGGTTGTTGGGTGCTGCTGCCATTTCATTGTCACCATAGGTTGGGTCATTGTCATAATTGTGTTTGGAATAAGAGTAACTGAGACGACTTTGCCACTCTTTTGTTATGTTGGACTGCAAGGAGAGCTCTACTCCTTTATGAATAGTTGACCCACCATTTCTGTATCCCCCTGTTGTAGAGTCTCTGACAATTGTGTCGTCTATTGTCATATAATACAGCGCTACATTAACAGATGCTCGTTTGGCAAAACTTTTTTTGAATCCTATCTCGTAAGTATTGGATTTTTCTGCATGCAGGTTAATGTTTTCATAGCCGACTTTTACTGAATAAAGTCTTGTTGCCTGCGGAATTCTAAACCCATTTGCATAACGAGCGTAGAGATTAAGATCTTCTTGGGGCATATAACTGAGTGAGAGTTTTGGACTGAGATGATTATAGGAGTCATTTCGATTTGCAGGACGAAAATAAGTGTTAGAACTGTCTGTAGAGTTTGCAGCTAAATTATTTGTATAAGCATATCTGTTGTAGTCATAACGCAAGCCTGGAGTCAATTTGAGTTGCTTTGTAAGCATATACTCTATATGTAAATAAGGCGCAAATGCAAAGTAGTTGACATCATAATCATAAAGTGCACCCGTAGTATATGTTTTTGCACCCCATCCTGTTGTTGTGACATCAAAGTCTTGATTGTATTTGAGAGAAGATTTTGTGTACTCTGTATCAAATCCAAAAATTACTTTTCCCCATTCTCTCTCATAGGTGTTTCTTTGTAAAAATCCCAAGGTATATAATTCATTGTCATTACTTGGCAGATTTTTCTCCCATGTTGCTACATATCTGTTTCTATTATAACGGATGTATGGTGTGAGTGTGATTTCCAAATTATGAAATGAATAGTTGGAAAATTCGGCACTCAATCGTGCATAATCAAATTTTCTTGTCACATCGGTTTTTTCTAATGCCGTGAAGTAATTTGGGTCATCACTTGCAGCCGTTGAACCATTGAGAACATTGTTATAGTCATTAAAACTGTCTGCCTGTTGCGCCTCTGTTTTAGAAAAGTTGAAGATGATTTTGACATCATTTTCATCATTGATGGTATGGTCATAACGAATGTCTGCTTCAGCTCTGTCTGTTTGTGTGTGTTGTCTCCAGCCGTCACTGTGCATATACGATACATTTGCACGGTAGGCATTGTTCTCATCAATGGTATCACTCATTTCTACACTTCCGGAGCCGTAACCATAACTACCACCCATAGCTTTGAGAACTGTCTCTTTTATCTTCGAAGGTTTTTTGGCAGATTTTACATTGACAACGGCAGCAACCGCATCTGAACCATATAGTGCTGTTCCTGCACCTTTGAGTACTTCAATGGAACTTGCATTTTCAAATGTAGTATATGCTAAACCATTATGGTTAAAAAAACCGCTTGATTGTACAGGTATACCGTCTTGTAAGAAGAGATAATAAGAGCCTGTATTGATTGGCATACGAATAGAAGTCATATGCCCTATGACAGAACCAGTCTGTTCAATCCGTACACCGCTGAGTGAATTTAACAAATCTTTTTGAAAAATGACCTGATCTAGCTGTATCTCTTTTTCATCTTTTGTTGCAATACTCAATGGTTGCTCAATGACTTTTTCGTCAATACCTGTTGCCGTGATACTTATAGGCGCAATATCAATAACAGAATCTGCCACAAGTAAAGAACCTACCGCACAAAATAATATAATGCTTTTTTTCATAATTTTTCCACCTTTTTTAAAATACGGTGAAAGAATATAAAAAAATTGTTACAAAAGTGTTAAGTGATTTAGAATGTTATTTTTTTGAACAGGTGCTTTTTTTGGAAATATTTTATGTGGATGGGGTAGAGGGATTCAATGAGTATCTATTTTTCGATATTTATTAAATATAAAATAAAAATATACCCCTATATGTACCCCTAAAAATCAAAGTAACTTACAATTCTGCCTTATACTTTTTAATACCTAAAACTGTAATGGTCGATTTCTCTTCATCAACTTTATATACGACTGTATACCCTTTATAAATCAAGTCTCTGATGTTATTATCATCAAAGTAAATTGATTTTCTACATTTGTAAGGCATATGGTGTATCTCTTCAATTAATTTTTTTATCTCTTTTTTAAATTTATTTGCTCTATTTTTGCTATCTTGCGCGATATAGTCCCAAATGTTATTAAAAGAATTTATAAACCTTGGCTCATAGATAATTTTCACGCTTAGTTGCCAGTGTGCTGTTCTATTGTATTCCATACTTCTGCATGTGAAAGAGGTTTTGTCTTTCCACTTTCAATATCTTCTAAAGCCTTTTGAAAATAAACTTTATCTTCTTGAAACTGTTTAGAGTTTAAATAATCATCTTTTTTATCTACTAGATTCAGAAGGTATTCATTAATCTTTGATTGCATATCTATACCAGCATTTTTGAGCTTTTGATAAACATCATCTTGAATATTTAAAGATATTTGCATCTGTAGTTACCTCCTTTAGTTGTCTAAGTATAACATATTTTAGTGACACTAGTAAATTAGTATTGCAGGATATAGGACTCTGATTAACCTTGCTATCTAAGATTTATTTAGATAAACCATTAAAAATAATTTTTTCTAAACTTGCTGTATCTGCAAACTGCACACATTCAATAGCTGAATCTATATACTCTTTTGGTGAAATATTTGAGTAATCTATAAATTTGTATCCATTGTAGGCTACGATCATATCTATAAACATTCGTGTAATTCTACCATTGAGTTCGTAAAATGGATGTAGAGCATTGAGTTCACATTTATAATAAGCTAGCTTTTTAGCAAATTCTGATTTTGGACGAGACTCATAATTTTTAAGATAGTTATCGGATTTAAGTTCTTCAAATATTTTTTGAGAGGAACTTTTAACAAACTCTCCTTGACAAAATCTGGATTCACCTTTTGCCATATTAAAATCTCTATATAATCCAGCCCATTCATAGAGTGATTCAAATGTTCTTTTATGGAGTGAAATGAAATATGCTTCATCAAAACATGTATCTTCGTTAAGTTCATTGAAAAAGATAGTATATGCCTCTTCTAGGAGTTCTTTTTCTATTTCGTGGATTGTTTGGGTATCTTTAATGTCAAACTTATTGATTGGAACATCGCTGTTCTCGTAATAGAATTTACTATCTACTAACTGATACTTTGATGCCATACTTCTCTCTAAGTGATTGAGCTTTTTCAATCACTGAATTATTTGGAGCTGAATAACCCTCTATTGCTTGTGAGATTGTTACAACTCTAGAGATAATTTTTTTATTTACAGGATTTTTACTCATTATATATACTCCATCTTTATACATATTATACCAAAAATAGTGTTCTTGTAAATAATGCGGGACTTTGATTAACCTTGCTATTTGATTATTTTAGATTTACACCATGAAAAAAATCAGTTAAATCTACTTCCAATACATCTGCAATTTTAACAAGATGTTCTATGTTAAAATGTTTATTATTGAGGCAAATCTCTGCCATAGATATAGTGCCAACAGCCTTATGTCCAATAGCAAGAGCCAGAGTTAATTGCGAGATATTTTTAGCTTTTCTGGCTTTTTTAACATTCTCACCAATCTTTTTATAAATTCTATCCATCTCTTGCTTGGATATTGTAGTTGTTTTCATTAGATACCTATAGTTAAACTTACTATAAGTATATTTTCATTAGAATTTTTCATCAACTAACTATAGTAAGTATTGTTATTGCATAAAGTCAATTACTGATAAAAAAATTTATCACTGCAAAAACTACAATTCTAAAGTTGAGATACAAAACTATACAAGGATTATCAAATGAAAAAAATCTTAGGTACTACATTAGTAGCAATGGCATTGGCAAGTGGAGTTATAGCAGGGGAAGTTTCTCTTGATTTATATGGTCTTAGTTATCACTTAACAAAAAATGAATCATATTATAATGCTCCTCGTAGTGTCGGTTCTTCTAACGGGCAATGGGTTTTTAATCCCGGTGCAGGTATTAATTATGATTTTCGTGAAAAAGGTTCAATGGGATTTAGCGGATATACAACACTAGGATATTTTCAAGATTGTGCTGATTTTCCATTCTATTTTGCAGGTCTCGGTGTAAAATATAGAAACTATCTTTATGGGTCAGATAGCATGTTTTGGTCTGCTCAAATTGCAGGGGCAGTTGCAAGTGCAGAAGATTGGACAACTATTGGCGGTTACAATGACACACAAACAGATATTAGCTACGGAAGAAATACTGTCTTCTTGCCTGTTGGTGGTTTAAGTCTTGGTTATCAGTTTGAAAATAAAAATTATTTATCGTACACAATTACCTATGTTCCTCAAAATAATAATGCAGGTGGAACAGCAGGAACAAATTTATTATTCATGTGGATTACTTTCGGTTTTTAGTCTTCTTATTTTTCATATATTCTCCATACCGACTTGATTTTTATCTTGTCGGTATCTACATGTATCTTATGTGATAAATATTTTTATCAGTAGTTATTCTACAATTCTATAGTGCGACAACCTCAGTTTTTAAATTTTTTGAACCTAATAGTGTCTTTCATTGCATACCTATAGTTAAACTTACTATAAGTATATTTTCATTAGAATCTTTCATCAACTAACTATAGTTAGTAATATTTTGCAAATTGCAATATTTTTGTATCAGAATTAGTATTTAAGTTAGAATAGTTTTGATGTAAAAAATAATCACTCAGGAATAAAAATGCTAAACATACAAAAAGCATATGCAAGGGAAGTTAATGGTAAATATGAGGTGTTTTCATCGTACCTTAGTGCTGATGAAATAGAGCTAGAAGATGGAGAATATTATGCAAT
>Ga0256840_1001219_pt1 | contig 24700 bp, 22 predicted proteins | sample 355202metaG_FD_185969 | JGI IMG/M metagenome (GOLD analysis project Ga0256840, IMG submission 185969) | Hydrothermal vent microbial communities from Mid Atlantic Ridge, Atlantic Ocean - 355-202 | ecosystem: Environmental > Aquatic > Marine > Hydrothermal vents | place: Atlantic Ocean: Mid...
TCTGCTTTCTATCAGGCAGGTTGGTGATTTTAAAAAATCGGTGTCGCAATAGCGGCAGTTCAAATTACAATCGGGAAAACGGATAAATATCTGTCGGGTACCAACCAGAACTCCCTCCCCTTGAATTGAGGAGAAAATTTCAATCAGATCAGCTTTGGGTATAAGTTGCGTAGGCATTATCCGATTCCCAGACAGTGATTTTTTCTAGTGTGACAGCATATTTCGCTAAACTTTCAGCCAGCCGATCGTAGATAAATTTGGAAATATGCTCCGATGAGGGACTAATTCCTTTAAAGGCATCCAGATCATTGAGATACTTATGATCGAGGTAGTTCATAATCTCTTTGGTTTGTTTTTTCAATATCTTGAAATCAATCCCCAGTCCCGCCTTATCCAGATTCTCAGTCTTGACCGTCACTTCAACTTTCCAGTTATGTCCATGCAGATTCTCACAGTCTCCCTGATAATTAAGCAGGTTATGAGCAGCAGCAAAATGGGTCAAAATTGTTAAATGGTACATAGTATCTCCTGATATTAGAAATCTTGTTCCGGCTGTGGAGCCTTGCCACCATCAACCGAATATTCTTCACTCGCCCAAGCCCCCAAGTCTATAACACGACATTTCTCTGAACAAAAAGGGCGGGAAGGATTATTATTCCAAATAGTTTTTCTGCCGCATCTCGGGCATTTAATTTCTCGATGAGTCATGATTTGAGGGTCTCACAAAAAGTCATTGGATGGCTAAGCAAAAATTTCACTATAACGGCTGTTGCCGCAAAAAGAAACAGTCTGTCAGAGTAAAAAGCCCCAGATCAATGACCTGGGGCAGTTTTTTTATTGGAGCGGAAGACGAGGTTCGAACTCGCGACATTCAGCTTGGGAAGCTGACACTCTACCAACTGAGTTACTCCCGCATTTAAGTTGCGCAGTATAGTGATTAGGACTCTTTGTTGTCAAATGATAATTTATTTTTAAGCCAGATTGTGGCCTCGGTGGCTGTTCTAATTTCATTATTAATTTCAGCTTGTTTTAACTCTAACTGCCATGCACCGATCTGACTATTTTGAGGATCTCCTAAGAGAGCATTGATCGATTTGCCATCAAGCAACCCAGGCACTCGTCCAGACATCTGCTCTATCGTAAATGATTTTTGCAATTCAAGAGCCCTATTAAGGGTTAAGAGACTGCTGCAGACGCCCCAATAGAATATTTTTTCACAAGCAAATGGTTCCATCTTCTCGACTACCAGCGCCTGCCGGCGTTGTCCATCTATCGAAGCAGCGAGTGAAAAAAGTTCCAAATTTGGCTCAGCTTGCAATTCCGCAAGTAAACGTTGCAAATTACGACTTAATCGTAATCGATTATGCAGTAAATCGGAAAGATTATGTGACGAATAAATTTTCAGTAACCGTGCGAATAGAAATATAGCACGGAGAGAGAACTGTTCAGATATTCCAACTGCCGACAAACTCTCTTCTGCCATCAAGCTGATATCTTGAATTCGTCCATTGAGTTGACTGATTTCGCTAACAGCTGTGTCCCTGTCCCAATTGCTGGATGCTGAGCCCAAAAGGGCTCCAAGTAATCCAGTATCAATCAGCAGTTCGATCCCGCTGATAACATTATTTGCATCCAGAATTTTACCCAACTCATCCCTGATACGTTCTCCGGCAACATGAATTAACAACGGTGCTGAGGAGGCAATCTGTTGCTGCGTACCAGCTACCAGAGCAAAATCAAGAGTAGCCGCATGTCTGATCCCTTTCAGCATGCGCAACGGATCGTCTGAAAAACTTCTAAGCGAACAGGAGTGAAGTTGCCTCTTCTCTAAATGGTTGAGTCCAGACAACGGGTCAATAATTTCAGAGACAGGGAACGATCCATCCAAGGGAAGAGCTAATGCATTGATGGTAAAGTCTCGTAATTGCAGATCTTCTATTATCGATGGAGCACGCAGGGGGGTAAAATCAATGCTGAGACCATTTTTCAACAGCACCCGACTCTGCTGACGTTTTGCGTCCAGCCAGAACCAGCGACCTGATACTTCAGCAGACCATGATTGAGCCAGAGAAGTTGGATCACCTGAGCAGGCAATGTCAATATCGACTTGAGGTAAATTAAGCAGAGAGTTGCGTAAACACCCCCCCACCAGCCAGAAATTATCACAATTTTCCTGAATTCTGAAATTTAGAAGTTTCAAATCAGGAATTTGATTGATAAATGTAGTAAGGGCAGAAATATCAGAGGACACGCCAATATACTCCGTAGCGAAACTCTCGGGTTTACTTTTTGCGAGTTACGGCAGTTGCTCTATCCATGAAGTGTCACCACTCCCCTGGCGAATGATCTCAATCTGATCATCAAGCAAACTGATAACTGTTGAAGCATCACTCATAGAAATTCCGCCATCAATGACAAAATCGACGAGATGACCCATTCTATCATCTATTTCTCGAGGATCTTGGGGCGTAGCTTCCCCGGAGGTATTAGCGCTGGTGGTGACCAAAGGATGCCCAAGCTCTTTAACAATCGCTCGACAGATTTCATTTTCCGGCATTCGTACCCCAACAGTTTTTTGTTTGGTACTCAGTGAATCAGGGACTATTTTTGTTGCATCGAGGACGAATGTATAAGCTCCAGGCAGATGTCGCTTCATCACTTTGAAAGCAAAGTTGCTGACTTGGGCGTAGTTAGAGATTTCTGCGAGATCATTACAGATAAAAGAAAAAGGTTTGCGTTTATCGCGATGTTTAATCTGAAAAATTTTCTTAATCCCTTTGCGGTTAAAGATATCGCAACCAATCCCGTAAGTTGTATCAGTTGGATAAATAATCACCCCACCTTGTCGCAGGCACTCGACAACCTGTTTGATTAATCGTGGTTGAGGATTCTCTGGATTGACGGATAGAAACATGGTGATACTCCCTGTTATGCTTGATTGGTAATTACGCTGTAATATTAACCTGATGGATGGATCAAAGCAACATTTTCAAATTTTTTACCTGCCGTATCTCCGCGTAGATATCGGTCAGTTGTTCATAATTATACAGTGTCACTAGCACTGAAACAGACTGATACGTTCCTTTGCCACTGGGACGGCAGTGAACGGCATCCTGCGATACATCAACGTGTTTACCAACGGCAACAACAACGGCCTGTTTAAAACTGTCACCAGCCAGCCCCACAGCTTTAAATTGATAATCGCAGGGAAAGTCAAGTAAGTCTTTGACATCCGTATTCTTCATTTTCCTGCCCCGTTTCTGCCAGTATGACCGAACCCCCCTGCCCCGCGTTTCGTCTCATCGAGTTCATTAACTTCTGTAATGTTAGCCTGACAAACAGGTGCAATAACAATCTGTGCAATCCGATCACCAGAACTGATCGTGAAATTTTCTTGGCCATGATTAATCAGGATGATACAGACTTCGCCACGATAATCGGCATCAATTGTACCTGGCGAGTTCACCAGAGCAATACCATGCTTTATTGCCAAACCTGAACGTGGTCGAACTTGTATTTCATAGCCCGGGGGGATGGCAAAAGCTAATCCGGTTGGCACCAGAAAACGCTGCCCCGGTTCAAGTACCTGCTCGTTCTCAAGTAATGCACAGATATCCATCCCGGCAGCCAGCTCGGTCATGTATTCAGGTCGTGTGGCATCTGGATGAAGTTTTTTTACCTGTACTTGTGGTTTCTGCATACTTGTCTTCCTGTAAAAAGGGCTGGTGAAGAGTTTAATTCTCCACCAGCCATTCGTGTCTTGCTTTATAGATTATAAAACTGAGGATCAACCCTCTTCAGGCAATTCCATCCCAAGAGCCGCTTTACGGGAAAGTTTAATTTTCCCCTGACGATCAACCCCGATGCACTTAACCAGCACTTCATCCCCTTCATTCAGAACATCGGTGACATTTCGAACCCGCTCTTTTGCTAACTCAGAGACGTGAACCAGACCATCTGTTCCCGGGAAAATTTCAACAAAAGCACCGAACTCCATAATCTTTTTAACTTTACCCAGGTAGAGCTTATCAACTTCTGCCGACTGGGTCAGATCACGGATCATCTTGATTGCCATCTTGGCAGCCTCGCCATCGGAAGAAGCAATTTTAATTGTACCATCATCCTCAATGTCGATAGCACAACCTGTCGCATCGATAATACCGCGGATGTTTTTACCACCCGAACCGATAACAGTTCTGACCTGATCAGATTTAACCTTGATACTGGTAATTTGCGGAGCATATTTTGAAAGCTCTGCGCGTGGAGCATCAATTGCTTTTGCCATTTCACCAAGAATATGAATCCGACCTTCACGAGCCTGTTCCAAAGCCTGCTGCATGATCTCTTTGGTCACTCCACTGATTTTAATATCCATCTGCAAAGCAGTAATTCCCCGGCCGGAGCCGGTCACTTTGAAGTCCATATCCCCAAGGTGATCTTCATCACCAAGGATATCAGACAGAATGGCAACATCATCCCCTTCTTTGATCAGCCCCATGGCAATTCCAGAAATGGCTTCAGAAACTGGAACACCTGCATCCATTAGCGACAGAGAGGCACCACAAACCGATGCCATTGATGAGGATCCGTTTGATTCAAGAATGTCAGAGACAACCCGAATGGTATACGGGAAATCTTCGTGTTTCGGTAAGATCTGTGCGGCACTCCGCTCAGCGAGCATGCCATGACCAATTTCCCGGCGACCAGGGAAAAGGCGCATGCTAGTTTCACCAACGCAGAATGGAGGGAAATTATAATGAAGCATGAATTTTTTAAACTCCATTCCTTGAATATTATCCATCCGTTGTTCATCAGTTCCGGTACCCAGAGTCGCAGCGACCAGAGCTTGAGTTTCACCACGAGTAAACAGGGCACTACCGTGTGCACGAGGCAGAAAACCAACTTCGCAGCTGATTGGACGGATAGTGGTCATATCACGACCATCAATCCTGATCCGATCCTTTGTGACCATGCGGCGAATAACTTTCTTTTCCAGGGCACCCAAGGCAGCAGAAACCTCATCCTCACGCCCCTCATACTCTTCTTCCAGCTGTTCTTTAACTTCGGTACGAATATCACCCAGAGCAGCATAGCGTTCCTGTTTGGTTTGTATTCTGGCGGCAACAGCAACTTTCGCTTCAGCCAGTTCGGTGACTTTGGCAGTCAAAGCTTCATCAGCAACGGGAACTTCGAAAACTCGCATCTCTTTGCCAACCAGTTTAGCCAGCTCTTCCTGTACTGCAATCAACGGTTGCAGGGCAGCATGACCGAAGAAAATTGCTTCAAGCATCTCAGCTTCACTGAAGAATTCAGATTCACCTTCAACCATCATCACCGCATCTTTGGAGCCCGAAATAATAATTTCCAGATCACTCTGTTCAATTTGCTCAAGAGTCGGATTGGCAATAAGCTGACCCTCTACCCGGCCGACACGAACGGCTGCAATCGGCCCCTCAAAAGGGATCCCTGAGACAGCAACAGATGCTGACGCAGCAACCATAGCCAGAGTGTCAGGATCATTGACCAGATCTGCAGAAATAACTGATGGCATGATCTGGGTTTCAAACATGTAACCTTTAGGAAACAGCGGACGCATGGGGCGATCGATAAGACGGCAAATCAGGGTTTCACGCTCGGTGCTACCACGCTCACGACGGAAGAAAGAACCGGGAACTTTTCCGGCTGAATAGAATTTTTCAGCATAATTGACGGTCAAAGGAAAGAAATCCTGACCGGCACGCATTTTTTTAGCTGAAACAACGGTGCAAAGCACTTTAGTTTCGCCATATGTAACAATAACTGCACCGTCAGCCTGACGGGCAACTTTACCTGTTTCAATCGTCAAGGGTTGACCATTGAATTCAACTTCAACCTTATGAAAGGCCATATAGTTCTCCTTTTTAATCCGGATTCCATCCCTATGGAATCTTCGCTTGATATAAACAGCTATAGGAGGTTGGCCTGAGACAAACTCTGTAAAATGATCAGAGGTTCTCTCCGGACAGCCTCCACAGCTCAACAACTAAAAATACAAAAGCAGCATGCCCGTTAAGACATGCTGCTCATTCTAACGGCGGAGACCGAGAGCTTTAATGATTGTCCTGTAACGCTCGACATCCTGCTTGATTAAATAATCAAGCAATCGGCGTCGCTGGCCAACCATTTTCAGCAAGCCTCGACGGGAATGATGATCTTTCTTGTGAGTTTTAAAATGATCTGTCAGGTAAGTGATCCGTTCAGTTAGAAGTGCAACTTGCACCTCCGGTGAACCAGTGTCACCTTCATGACGCTTATACTTTCCTATGATTTCCTGTTTGCGTTCTGTGCCAAGCACGGTATTCTCCTTTTTAGTTCAATAAAGCCAGTGGCGTGGCTGTTTTAAGCATTGTCTACAGGCTGCGATATCTACCACAGTTCAAGTTCACCTGTAAAGATTAAACATAATGGCGTCGCAAAAAGTCCGTCCTACGGCGTTGCTGTAGTTTTTCAGGATCTCGACCTACCGTATGCAGGCCTTCGCCCCCGAAAAAACACTCCGCCTTGTAAGACGAATTTTTTGCTTAGCCATCTTTATTTACAATCTAAACATCTTCAACCTTAAACATCTTCAACCATGTTTTGCCAATTCAATGGCTGACAAAGACCCGTATTAATTCAAAGTCACCACGCTTCTCTTTACTGCGTAGAGGCACGTAGCGTGCGACTGCCGCCAATTTATGATCAATTTGTAGACGAACCAGCTTATTGTCAATCAGAACCTCACCGGTATTAACTTGATTTAGTTCCGGGGGGATTCCATACGTCAACGCATCAGCTGCAGATTTATTTAATTGTACTGCTGGATAATTACGTAAGGTCTCGTCCAGAGAAAGTAGAACAGAAGAAGGTTCTTCCAACTGTTGCAACTCTTCCAGCGCCAGACATTCTTCAATGGTGAAGTCAGCACTGCGTAAACGGCGAAGTGTTATCAGGTGAGCTCCACAACCCAGCTGTTCACCAATGTCACTGACGAGGGTGCGGATATAGGTTCCCTTGGAACAATCAACCTCAATTGTCACTGTTTGCGGATCACTGGAAATCAATTCTAAACGACTGATCTTTACCTGGCGCAACTCACGCTCGACAGTTTTTCCTTGTCGCGCTATTTTATAAAGAGGAACACCATCTTTTTTCAGTGCTGAAAACATCGGTGGCAATTGCTCGATATCGCCACGGAATTCTTCACAGACACTTTCCAGTTCAGCAGGAGTGAATTCGGGGATTGAACGCTCCAGTAAAATTGCCCCTTCAGCATCAAGGGTATCTGTGGTTATTCCAAGTCTGAATGTTGCCCGGTAGGATTTATCTTCGGCCAATAGAAACTGGAGAATCTTTGTCCCATTTCCTACGGCAACAGGCAGTACCCCCGTCGCAAGGGGATCAAGAGTCCCAGCATGGCCAACCTTGCGGGAGTGGCATATCCGCTTTACTCGCCGAACAACATCATGAGATGTCATGCCAGCAGGTTTATCAATCAGGAGAAGTCCATGCACAGAAATCAGCTCAGCAGTTGGTCAAGTAAATCGAAGACGGTGGTTCTCACTTCATTCAGTGTTCCGCTGATTTTTGCACCGGCAGCATTATGATGACCGCCACCACCAAGTTTCCGGGATAGAGCTCCGACATCAATGGCTCCCCGTGAGCGAAAACTGATTTTATAAACATTGCTAGAGACCTGATGAATAAAAAGAGCGACTTCAACACCGCGAATAGCACGAGGATAGTTAACAAATCCGTCAGAATGCTCTTCAGTTGCACCAGCCTGCTGCAAATCTTTTAAAGTCATAAAAATAGAAGCATACTGGCCGCATGCAGAAATTTGCAGGGTCGGCAGAACCAGACCAAGTAAACGCATCCTCTCAGGAGCAAGGCTTTCATAAAGATTGCTGGAAATTTCCCAGGGATCAATCCCTAAAGCAACCAATTCTGCAGCAACAACAAATGCTTCTTCATTCGCACTGGAATAGCGGAATGAACCTGTGTCAGACAAGATTCCAAGGTAAAGCGCTTTGGCAACAGCCAGACTGGGCTGATATCGGCAACCTCGTAAAATACGATAAATTAAAATGGCTGTGGCACATGCAGAGGTATCCAGATAGCAAAAATCGCCAAAGTCTGAGCAGGGATGATGATCAATATTAATCAACGTGTGACATAGATCCTTAACCGGTAATGCGGTTCTTTCAAGAGCGCCGGCATCAAGAGCAAAAGCAACATCAAAATTTGAGCCTTCCGGCAAAGTATTGAGGAGAAAATCAGAGTGCGGAAGAAACCGCATAACTTCGGGTACGCCATCAATATTATAGGCAACAACATCCTTGCCCATATCGCGCAAAGCCAATGCTAAACCGAGAGTTGAGCCGATAGCATCGCCATCAGGATTTTCGTGTGCGACAACCAGAAAGCGTTGATTGTTTTCAATCTGCTCAACTATCTGTTGAATTATCATGCAAATCATCCTGAACCTGATGCAATAAAGCATCTATTTTCTGACCATATTCTATTGATTCGTCATATCTAAAAAAAATGTTGGGGACAAAACGGAGTTGCAATATTTTTCCCAATTCACGACGAATAAAAGGGGCTGCGCTTTTCAGCCCCTTTTCTGCGTTCTTTCGATCCGCAGTTTTATCGTTAACGGTAAAATATATTTTAGCTGAGCTGATGTCGCGAGACATCTGAACTCCGGTAATTGTTACCATAACAACTCGGGGGTCTTTAATGCTATACATTAATAAACGGGTTGTTTCTTTATGAATTTGCTCGCCAACTCGTTCAGGACGATAACTACTCAACGGATTTCTTCTCCATAATGTAAATACTCAGAATCCAGATTAATAATTTCGACAACCCCTGACGAGTATAGTTCGTCCTCAAGGCTTTTAAAAACTGATTGAATTATTGATTCGCTTCCCGCAACCATACTGGCAGCAAAAACAGTTCGCTGTAAAAGATTCAAATAACCTACTTCTGCAATCGAAAGGGGGAATCTGGAGCGTAAACGATTCAACAGCCGACTGATCTGAGAGCGTTTCTGCTTCAGCGAATCGATATTAAATAAACGTAAATCGACGCGAATTACGCCAACAACCATTTTTATTTACCAATTCCGCAATTAAAGTGTCGTTTTTATCTCTTTAATTTCAAACACTTCTATAATATCACCAACTTTAATATCGTTGTAATTCTCAAGACCGATACCACATTCATAGCCGTTACCGACTTCTTTGACATCATCTTTGAAGCGTTTCAAAGAACTCAACTTGCCCTGCCAGATAACGACACTATCTCTCACTAAACGCGTCTTGGCATTCCGGATAATTTTGCCATCAACAACATAACAACCGGCAATTGTGCCGACACGTGAAACATGGAAAGTATCTCGAACCTCGACACGTCCCAACTCTTTTTCTTCAAGTGTTGGAGCCAGCAACCCCTCCATGGCATCACGGATGTCATTAACAGCATCATATATAACTGCATAGAGGCGGATATCAACTTTTTCGGCTTCCGCCAGAACTTTTGCTTTGGTTTCCGGTCGAACATTAAAACCAAGGACAATAGCATTTGATGCTGTTGCCAGGGTCACATCGCTTTCCGAAATTCCACCAACACCGGTATGGATAACATTTAATCGACACGCATCTGTTGACAATTTTTCAAGCGCATCACGAACTGCTTCCACAGACCCCTGGACATCAGCCTTAACAATAACAGAAAGTTCCTCCACAACACCTTCCTGCATTTTGGCAAACAACTGCTCAAGCGAAACCTTACTACTCTTTGAGAGGTCAATTTCACGCTGTTTCGATTGCCGATGCTGGGAAACATCCTTAGCCACTTTTTCACTTTCAACTGCATAAAAAGTATCACCAGCATTCGGCACGCCACCCAAACCTGTCACTTCTACCGGGAAAGATGGACCTGCCTCTGTTACTTGAAAGCCCGTAGCTGTCAGCATAGAACGAACGCGACCATAGTGAAGTCCAGCAACAATTGCGTCGCCAATTTTCAAGGTTCCATCTTGAACCAGAACCGTCGCAATCGGCCCACGACCTTTATCAAGCCGAGCTTCTACAATTGAGCCTTTGGCTCGCTTATTTGGATTTGCCTGCAACTCAAGAACTTCAGCCTGGAGGAGAATCATTTCCAACAGGGTATCAAGATTGGTCTGTTGCTTGGCTGAAACTTCAACAAAAATTGTGTCACCACCCCACTCTTCCGGAACAAGCTCGTATTCAGTTAATTCTTGCTTGACCCGCTCGGGGTTTGCGTCGGGTTTATCAATTTTGTTGATCGCAATAATGATCGGAACACCGGCAGCCTTTGAGTGATTAATTGCTTCTTTGGTCTGCGGCATAACACCATCATCTGCAGCTACAACCAAAATAACAATATCAGTAACCCCAGCTCCGCGTGCACGCATCGCCGTAAAAGCTTCGTGACCTGGTGTGTCCAGAAAGGTGATTGTTTTGTCTTCAAGTTCAACATCATAGGCACCAATATGTTGAGTAATTCCACCAGCTTCACCCGCAGTTACGTTGGCTTTACGAATGGCATCGAGCAAACTGGTCTTACCATGGTCGACATGACCCATAATGGTAACGATCGGTGGACGAGCCTCAAGATCTTCGACCTTGTCCGCTGCCTCTTTTGTTGGTTCAACTTCCAAGATTGTCTCTTCATCAAAAGCGACATTTTCAACTTCATGATTAAATTCAGACGCAAGAATTGCCGCAGACTCATAATCAAGTGGATGATTGATCGTGACCATTGATCCCTGACGCATCAATTCAGCAATCAGCTCACTCGCCTTTACCCCCATCCGTTTAGCTAATTCACCAACTGTAATCGAATCGCTGATTCGGACAATCCTCTTTATCGCCTTACTGACAGTAACAACAGTCTGTTTACCTTGCTTTGAATGTTTTCCACCACGTTTTTTATTCCGTCCTGCTCGACCAGGCTCGAAAACTTCAACCCTACGTCCGCGCCGTGATACACGGCCATCCTGAGCCTCAGGATTATCACCCCGACGGCCTTTATTACGTTTTTTATTCCGTCCTTCTTTTTCAGGTAGAGGGGGTTCAAACGGAGCAAGCGGAGCAGGATCAACCCGTTTACGCCCCTGACTTGGTGTCGCTGCTGGACGCGCAGGTCGAACTGTTTTATTATTTTTATAGGTCGGACGGTCGCTGGTACGAGGCTTGCGTTGCACAATTGGTTTTTTTTGTGGCAATTCTACACGACCGAGTATTTTGGCATGATTCCCAGTCACCTTTTCAACGACCGGGGGGGTAACTTTTTTAGGTTTCTCTTCAGGAGCTTGCTCTGGTTCAGTCGGTTCAGTCGGTTCAGTCGGTTCAGTCGGTTCAGTCGTTTCAGTCGGTTCAACAGTTTTATCACTTACATCTTCAACAATTTTGTCTGTTTTGGTACTTATTGAATCCGATTCATCCTGTGATGACACCATAGATTCACCTGCGGCAACAGGGTCATCTTTAACGGGCGCACCTTCTTCCTCTTCTATGACAGGCTGTGTGACAGCGGCAGGTTCTTCAACTACAGGGCGTACGATCTTCTTCCGCCGCCGAATAATTCCTGGTTTTATTACGGCTTCTTCAACTTTTTCTTCAGGAGGGTTGTTGAAATCCTCAAACCTTTGCAGATCTTCCTCAGACAGAGAACTTGAATGGGAGGCTGCGTTGATTCCTGCTTCATCAAGCTTACCCAGTAACTCTTTACTTTCGAGACCCATTTTCTTTGCGAGTTCGTGCACTCTTACCTTGCCCATCAAATCTCCCTTACCAGTTGCCCGTATCTGTGCAGTTCGTTCAAAAGCGAATCAGCCAATAACCCAGCCTGAACCGCTATGACACTTCGCTCTTCCTTACCGAGCATCTGCCCAATCATTTGCTTATTATATAAATGAGCAGTAGAGATGTGATCTCTTTCTGCTAATGCCGCAATTTTTTTCCCGATTTCAAGGGAGATATCTTCAGCAATGATAACCGCCGCAATGGATGATTTTTTTCTCAATGCGTCAATGACCATATTACTGCCAGAGATAAGTTGCCCCGATTTGCGAGACATTCCAATCAAATTTAAAATTTTCTGACTAACCGCTGTCTTCAATTGTTCTATCAATTCTGCTGAATCGGTTGAAAATTCGTTCTTTTTAAAACAACGTTGAAAATATTTTTTGTTGACCGCATCAAGTAAACACTGTGCAGAAAAACAAGTATAAGCTCCACGACCGGGTAGACGCTGACGATAATCTACCTGAATCGTTCCATTCGGAGCAACGACATAACGGATCAGTTGTTTTTTGTCTCTTGTCTGCCGACAAACAATACAGGTTCGTTGTGGTCCTTTATCTTTAACAGCCATAATCTACTAAATAATCAATCTTCAGTTTTGTCAGGTATCGGCTCTTCAGCGACAACCTCATTATTGTCCTCTATTGGCTCCGGAGCAAGTTGATCTGGTTTTTCAGCGACAGAACTTTCTTCAATAATATCGTCTTTTTCCACTGTCTCTGGAGGATTTTCTGCCTGCTCCTCTTCCTGGGCATTTGTCTCACTCTTAATATCGATCTTCCAGCCAATCAATTTTGCTGCCAGTCGAACATTCTGCCCCTTTTTTCCAATCGCTAAAGATAATTGATCGTCTGGGACGATAATTTCCATTGATTGACCATCATCATCAATATAGACCCTGGAAACGTCGGCAGGAGCAAGAGCTGCGCAAGCAAAACGTGCTGGATCGGGTGTCCAGGGGATAATATCAATTCGCTCACCGCGTAATTCGGTGACTACATTCTGGACTCTTGATCCACGCATGCCAACACAAGCACCCACTGGATCGACATCAATATCATGAGAAACAACAGCAATTTTTGCTCGGCTACCGGGTTCACGTACGGCAGCTTTGATTTCAACGATCCCTTCTGCAACTTCAGGAACCTCAGAACTGAACAGAGAAATCAGCAAGCCTGGATGGGTACGAGAAAGGATGATTTGTGGTCCTTTAGCTGACATTTTAACTTCAGAAATATACGCACGGACACGATCAGACTGACGATAGTTTTCCCGTGGAGCCTGTTCCCTGTTCGGCAACAGCGCTTCCGCACGACCCAAATCGACAATCAAATCACCGCGTTCGTAGCGACGCACAATACCATTAACAATTTCTCCAACTCGATCCTTGAATTCGTTATATACACCTTCACGTTCCGCTTCGCGCACCTTTTGGATGATAACCTGTTTAGCCGTTTGTGCAGCAATACGGCTAAAACTGCCAGCATCAAGCATCATTCCCAAGGAGTCATCAACTTCAACATCGGGGTCAATTCCTCGCGCCTCTCCCAGGTCTATTTCTTTATAAGAATCGACAACTTCATCAACAACAGTAACAAATTCAAAGACCTCGACCTCACCAATTTCTTCGTTGAAATGTGCTTCAAGATCACGAGTATTTCTGAATTTCTTGTTTGCCGCAGACAGAACTGCAGATTCGAGCGCGCTTACCAGAACGTCACGATCGATACCTTTGTCCTTAACGACCTGATCGATGATGTGATTGAGGTTACCCACCATCCTACATACCCCTTATAAGTGTTTTGGCTGACAATCAATGTCAGTCAGTGATCATTAATTGAATCAATTTAAAAGATTCAAAACTCAAATTTCAAATTTGCTTTGTCTATCTGATGGAATGGAATATTAATTTTCTCTTCACTCTTTTTTAATTTTATCAACACGTTATCGCCCTCTAAACCAGACAAAATACCAATAAATGTTTTCCGGCTTTTTCCACTTTCATCGGGGTCAATAGCATCCAGGGTTTTAATTTTAACCAGTTGCCCGGAAAAACGGATAAAGTCTTTCGATTTTTTTAGCCGTCGTTCAATTCCCGGTGAAGAAACTTCGAGACTATAAGCCGTGCTAAGAATATTTTCAACATCGAGAAGTGTACTGATTTCACGACTCGCAGCTGCACAACCATCCAGATTAATACCGCCTTCTTTATCCAGAAAAAACCTGAGCACCCAGCCGTGCGGCTCACGTAAATATTCAATATCGACCACTTCACAACCAAGGTCATCCATAATGGGTTGAATCAGTTGCTCAATTTGTTCTGTGAGTTGTGCCACAGTACCCTCTGAATAATAAAAAAAGCGAGCCAAGGCTCACTTTCTGAAGAACAGCATTAAAACTATTGATATCTATCACTCTGGGTGTTTAAAAGCAAGTAGAAATTTAATTATTATATATAGAAACTCTGGCGCGGAGTTGAACTGTCCAGCATATCTTTGCGTAATAAATTTTCGGCAAAACTTCCTTTTTCCAGATAAAAGCCAACAGATTCAATAAACCCATCAACCAGAGTCTGAACAACTTTCTGTACACTGCTGGAGACAACCCCCATCCGTTCAAGGGATCTTTCATATTTGACACAATCTGGATACGTCGCTGCAAATTTATATAAATCTTCTGGCAACGTCGACTTAAGCAGAGGAATTGTCGCAACAGCAATTATTTTTACCCGGTAAAAATCGCCGTAATAACGATTGCTCTGGTCGAAAAACTCAACCACAACACCATTACCCAACGTTCTTATAGCAATAGGCTTATTCACTTTTTTCTTTCAATGTTTTCCGGGATAGCTTATGACCAGAAAAAAGATCGATCTGATTAAAGAGTCCACGCAAAATCCTAACTTCACGGTCATTCAACCCTGACCGACCTAAAATCCTCCGGAAACTGCGCAAAATATGATCCGGGTTTTGTGGGTCAAGATAGCCGATATCAAGCAATGACTGGCGCATATGTTGGTACATTGCCTCCAGTTTTTCACTGCTGGCAAGTTTTTTATGGCGAGAGGTTCGACCTGTCAATTTTGCTCGCGCGTTGCTTACCTCATAAAGACAAAGAGATACCGCCTGCGCCAAGTTCATAGATGGTTGCTTTTCATCAGTCGGAATTGTGATGAAATGCTGGCAAAGATCCAATTCAGAAGTAAACAACCCACGATCTTCGCGACCAAAAACCAAGGCAACTGAATTTTCTTGCACAACTGGCAATAAAAGCTCAGCCGCCTCGCTCGGATGCAACAAACCTTCACGATAACGTCCGAAGCGGCGGGTTGTCCCGAAACTCAGCATGCAACCAGCAAGGGCATCCCCGAGATGAGAAAAAACCTGTGCATTCTCCAGGACTGTTGCCGATTTAACCGCCATCAAGCGGGCATCTCGGGACAAATGATCAACCTGTGGATTGACCAGGCGGAGGTCGGTAAAACCAAAATTCAGCATCGCCCGGCAGACGGAACCAATATTGAGAGCCCCTTGTGGTTCAACCAGGACAACAGAAAGTTGCAACTTTCTCCACTTCTCAGACTCTGTATCCTCAGTTTTTATCACGGTCATCCAACAACATCGAAAGAAGCTGATATCCAGGAACAATTTCACCACAGCGTTGTGCCTCTGCTTCGGAATATGTGGTTGCCTGAGAATCTACTGCCTGGCGAGAATCGTACAAAATATAGGGAACCGGATCAGAAGTATGGGTTCTTTTTTCTACCGGAGTTGGATGGTCTGGTGTAATCAGAATTCGGCAATCACCAATCTCTGCTATATTTTCAAAGATAGTTCCAACAACATCACGGTCAAAACTTTCAATCGCCTCAATTTTCTCTTTTAATAGACCTCCATGACCAGCCTCATCGGGAGCCTCGACATGGACATAGACAAAGTCAACATCTTTCAGGGCATTAACAGCATATTCTGCTTTGCCACGATAGTTCGTATCAAGATAGCCTGTAGCTCCTGGAACTTCGATGATATTCAGACCGGCATTGACACCAATTCCACGAATCAGATCAACGGCCGAGATAACCGCCCCAGTCAAACAATAACGCTGCTGATATGTCTCCATGACTGGTTTGCGCCCATGCCCCCAAAGCCAGATAGAGTTGGCAGGCAATTTTTGCTCGACAACCCGCTGATGATTAACCGGGTGACTATTCAGCAGCATTTGTGCTGAATTAGTCAAATCCTGTAAAATATCTGCCCCCTCACCCTGCGGCAAATGACCCTCAATACTGTAAGTAGAAATATCGTGTGGTGGGGTGAAAGTCAGTTGGTTCTTGCCGTTCTTCCAAACCATCAGATGGCGATAGGAAACACCAGGATAAAAATTAAATTCGTCGCCGCCTAACTCTTTCTGGAGAGTATCAATCAACTGCTTAGCTTCCTCAGTAGAAATATGTCCGGCAGAAAAATCTCCCATATAGAGTTTGCCATAGTGAGCTTCCAGCCAGACAAGATTCAATCGAAAAGCAACATCTTGCGGATCTAGATCTACCCCCATACTTGCGGCCTCTAAAGGTGCTCGACCCGAATAACATTCAGTTGGATCGTAACCAAAAACCGAAAGATTAGCGACATCACTACCCGGTGGATAACCTTCCGGAACCGTTGCCGCCAAGCCAATTTTTCCAACCTGACTGAGTTGATCCATGTAGGGTGTTTTTGCTATTTCCAGTGGGGTTTTCCCCCCAATCTCAGCAACAGGTTCATCTGACATGCCGTCACCAAGAAGAATGATATATTTCATCTTTCCCTTGCCTTTCTAGTAAGTTATCCTCGTGGATGATATTGCTTATGTATTTGCTGTAAACGCTCCCGGATAACATGTGTATAAATCTGGGTCGTTGAAATATCAACATGCCCCAGCATTGTCTGAACGGAACGTAAATCTGCTCCATTTTCGAGAAGATGGGTTGCAAATGAATGACGCAGCATATGGGGGTAAACTTTTTGTTTGAGCCCTGACTTTACTGCGTGAACCCTGATGATTTTCCAAACACCCTGCCGGCTGAGCCCTTTTCCCCGTGAGTTTAAGAAGACTTCTTCACTGGATAGATTTTTTAATAACTTCAGCCGCCCATTCTGCAGGTATCCGTGTAAAAGTTCAATAGCGACCTCTCCAAGAGGGATCAATCGCTGTTTAGCCCCCTTACCAAGGGCATTAAGACAGCCAATATCAAGCTTTAAATCACCAAGACGTAATCCGACAAGTTCTGACACACGCATGCCTGTTGCATAGAGAACTTCAAGCATCGCCCGATCTCTTGCCGCTATAGGGCTGTCACCGGATGGAGACTGCAATAACAGCTCAACGTCTTTTTGTGATAAAAGTTCTGGTAATATTGACAGAGAACGAGGTGACTCAACCAGTGCCGAAGGATCAAACTTCGTATAATTTTCCCGCAGCAGAAAACGATGGAAACTGCGCAGTACACTCAACACACGCCCTCTGCTACGCGGAGAAAGACCACTGTTTTTCAAAAATGTCAAATAATTAAGAAGCATCAACTGGCTGATATCAGCCGGAGCTTTAACTTTTTCACATTCTTTCAAATACCTTGCATAGGACGCAAGATCTCGGCCATAAGCGTTGAGGGTATTCTTTGACAGCCCTTTTTCCACCGTCAAAAAATTAAAAAAGTAATCAAGATATAGATCCATATAAACCCATAATTACGAGAGCCGATCCAGCATGACGGTTCGTATCTCTTCCAATTTCACGACATCGGTAATTTTCTGCCCAAAGATATCAGAAACATAGAAAATATCGGCAACCTGATCAACTTTAGTCGATATTTTTGAGACAGCGATATAGAGTCCCAACTCATTCAATGTTCGGGTGATCTCATAAAGCAAACCGATTTTGTCGGTGGCAAAGATATCAATAACCGTATAACGGTCTGAAACCTCATTGTCAATTTCAACCTTATTGCGTTTTTGTGGTTGTTTGGTCGCTGCTTTGAGATAGTCGGGTGGTTGCGATTTATTAAATAGATCTTCAACAAGAGTCCGACCTTCCAGAACCTCACTGAGATCAGATTTAACCCGTTCCCATTTCTGTTGTTTATCGACAATTCCGCCAATTAAACTATTGACCTGAAGGATATCTAAAACAGTCCCGTTTTTTCTGGTATGAATCTGAGCACCAAGAATATTAATGGAATGGGCAGCCATAACCCCGGCAATTTGAGAAAAAAGTCCTGGGCTGTCAATTGTTGCCAGGGTCAGTTCGGTATATTCAGCTTCCCGGTTGTGCTCAATTTGCATTGCAAGGGTTTTCTTGCCGCGAGACAAAGCTAACCGTAAATGAGGAATGATCTCCCGGGAGCGATAACTCATCAAATAACGGGTGTGTAAGCTATTGATGACTTTATTGACTCTACTTTCAGAGAAATCATCTAACAAGGCCTTGCGTATATTACGTTTTCTATTGCGGATTTTTTCTGAACGCTTCTCATGATAGAATTCATTCTTTTCCAATGCATCATAAGCTTTTTCGTAGAGTTCCCGTAACAGACTTCCCTTCCATTCGGTCCAGACATCTGGGCCGACCGCCTTTATATCAGCAAAGGTCAGCAGATAAAGCATCCGTAGATTTTCACTCATTCCCATCAACGCAGCAAATTGACTGATCATTTTAAGATCCTGCAAATCACGCCGTTGAGAAATGTGCGCCATCTTCAAATGATTTAGAACCAAAAATTCAAGGCGCTCACTGTCTTCCCTGTTTAATCGAAGTCTTCGCGCTATTGTAGGAATCATTTCTGCGCCACGAACACTATGATCTTTGCCGCTCCCCTTGCCAATATCATGAAACAGAATCGCCAGAAGAAGTAATTCACGTTTTTCTATATTACTGGCGACTTCGGTGAGCATGGGGTGTTGATGTTGATAATCACCATGCCATAGTTTTTCCATCTCTTTAATTGCGAAAAGAGTGTGTATATCAACTGTATAGATGTGATATAGATCAAACTGAACCTGACAGTAGATTTTTTTAAATTCCGGAATAAATGCATTGAGAAAATGTAAATGGTGCATTTTACGCAAAATATCACTGACCCCTCTAGGGTGACGTAGAATCTGCATAAAAGACTGATTAATCCGCTTGGAACGACGAACTTTATCATTAATCAAATGTGAGTTATCTCGAATCAGCTGTTTTAACTCCAAACATATTTGCACTTCATGCTTTTGTGCCAGCTGAAAAGCTACCATCATAAGAGTTGGATCATCTAATAAGTGTTGGTCAACCTTGGCACGCAATTCACCGCGGATAATATAAAACCCGTCTTCAATATTTCTTCTGCCAAAAAAGTTAAAAACATTTTTTTTTGGTTGAGTGCCTGGCTGGGTCACGCGGAGAATAAACTTTGTCGACAGGTGCTCCACTTGCATTGCCCGGGCATAGTACTCCTGCATAAACTGTTCAACAGCTGAAGTCCGGCGTTTTTTTTTGTAACCAAAAAAATCGGCAAGCGATTGTTGTTGTTCAAAGCTTAATTGGTCGCTTTTACGCTGCCCTTTAAAATGGAGAAAATTACGAATTTTCCACAGATAATCAAGAGCCTGGTTATATTCCTGAAAATCTTGTTCATTAATGACACCTTTTTTAAGTAATTCCTTTAACCCGGAAGCTTTAAATTTTACCCGTGCGATCCACAAAGCTTCTTGTAGCTCTCTTAGTCCACCTTCCCCTTCTTTCAGGTTTGGCTCCAACAGATACACCGATGAACCATATTTGATCTTACGCTCAGCTCGCTCTGCAAGTTTGAGCTTGATAAAACTCTGCGTATCCTGATTGAGCATGACACGACCAACACTATCAGCATAACTTTTATACAGTTCTTGATTTCCCGAGATAAATCGAGCATCTAACAAAGAAGATCTAACGGTCGTATCGTGTGATTCCTCAAGACATTCGGCACTTGAACGGACACTGTAACCGACATCCAGACGTAAATCCCACAACAGGTAGAGCATTCTATCAGCGATAATCCGTGCAGCATTCTTACCGACGGCTTCATAATAAAACATCAAGTCAAGATCTGAACGGGGATTCATTTCGGCACGACCATAACCACCCAGAGCGATTAATGTGCACCCAGCGAGCTCATCCCTGTTCAGATCAGCAGAAGCAACCTTATAAATACTATCATTAAGTTGATCGAAAACAGCTGTCAACTCAATAACAACACGCCTTCCTGTGGCTCCCAAGTCATTAAGCTGGTGGACTCTCTGCAGCTGTGAGTCAAGAAAAATACGTGCTGTTTCTAACAAAAAATCTCGATTAGAAGCAAAATCAATACTGGAATTCAGGACTTCTGACGAGAAAACATCTTCAACGGGCTCTATAATGACAGTGTTCATCGCTTGGCAACCTGCTCTATTGTGGCTGAATACTTTTTGATCCCTTTAACAATTGCCGCAGCGACCTTTTTCTGATAGGCGGTAGAAGAAAGACGCTTTTCCTCGCGAGAGTTACTGATAAACCCCGATTCTATCAATACCGAAGGCATTGTTGCACCAAGAAGAACATGGAATGGTCCCTGTTTGACCCCGAGATCTTTAATTCGGCTATAATGGGAGCTCAAACCAGCGACTAAAGACTGCTGAACCTCGGCAGCCAAACGGCTTGATTCATTAATTTTTGCATTTGCCATCAAATCAAACAGGATGGCTTCCAAATTTCCCACATCTTGCAGGCTGGTACCATTTTCTCGCGCAGCCACTTCAGCCGCCTGATTATTTTTTGATAGATTTAAAAAATAGGTCTCCACGCCGTATGCTTTACCGTTGGCTGTAGCATTAGCATGTAAAGAGATGAACAGGTCAGCGCCAACCTGATTTGCATATTCAGTCCGTTCCTGCAATTTGAGATAATGATCGTCCGAACGGGTCAGAAGAACTTTGACCCCCAATTGTTTCCGTAATGCTTTGGCGAGTTCTTTAGCCATCTTAAGCGCCACATTTTTTTCATAAACATTATGGGGACCTATCGCTCCAGGATCCTTGCCACCATGCCCGGCATCAACAACAATCAGGTGGATCCCTTCATCATGAACGTCCTGGGGGACATGAAGAACTGCCAGCCGATCAGAGGAACTATCAAGAATTGATGCGATTGAATCATCCGCTGCAACGACAGCACTTTGTTTTCCTGATCGCTGTTTACTCAGTCCAACCCCTATCGGCTCCCCTTTAATATCAATCACCAGACGATGTGGATTTTCCAGAGTTGCCAGTTTATATTCAGCAACATGGTTCAAATCCAGAACAACCCGGGCACGCTGGTCATCAAATTGACTGGCTCTGACCTGTCTCACCAAACCATTACTGATTGAAACTGTAGATGGCAAGTCAGAGACCAACTTGGTGTAAAGTAAATCAAAATAAAGCCGCGGGTTCTCACCTTTCAAGTAATTTGGTTTAGCAACAACAGGCGCGGTAAGATCAAGAACCACCCGTGTATATTCAGGACCGCTCCAGTAGCGAATTTTTGTCAAACGAGGTGAATCACCAACAGATCGATAATTATGCTGACTCCGATCTGCGACAACTGGCTGTTTCCGTTTTACTGGAGTCGGCAATAAGGACAGTTTTTTTTGCGCTTCACTTGCCATATCCCCATTAGCCATCTCAGTAACGAGTCGATGGTATAATTTATAGGCTCCAGATTGATCTTTAAGGTGATTTTCTACAATTTGTGCGGCAAGGAACAGAGCGTCATCAGCAAAGCGACTCTGTGGAAACTGATCAGCCATAGTGATATAATGATCGACAGCTTTTCTCGCATCGTGACGACTTCCAGATGCCCGGGAAAGACCATCCCAAGTTCTGGCGAGCAAAAACAAAGCGTTTTCGATACTACTATCATGTGGTTGTTGTGCAACGAAGTGGTCAAAACGGACAATCAGCTTCTCCCAATGACTCCGCTGACGTTGTAATTGAGACGACTTGATCAGTTGTTGATAATCGTGACGCAGAACGGAATAGTCCTCAGCAATGCCATTACAAGAAAAAGCAGTGACTACCAGTATAAATACGAGTAAAGGGAGAAAAAATTTAAGTTTCATTATTTAGAGCATCTTCTTCAGTTCATCCAGCAAGGTTAATGCTTCAATCGGAGTCGTGCATCTGACATCGATTGATTCAAGTCGTTTGCGAATTTGATCCTCCTGCTCCATATGGAATAGAGAAAGTTGCGCCAGCGGTTTTTTTGGAGGTTGTATTTTACTTTCCCCAAGCCGGGGTTCTCCAGAGCGGACAAATTCCCCCGCTTCGAGATTATGTAAAATTTCTTTGGCACGAACAATGACTGCATCAGGCAATCCAGCTAAACGCCCTACCTGGATTCCATAGGAACGGCTGGCACTTCCAGGAATTATTTTTCTCAGGAAAATAATTTGATCATTCCATTCTTTCACTGCCACATTGTAATTCTTTATCCGTTCTCGGGTCAGTGGCAAGTCGGTGAGTTCATGATAGTGAGTCGCAAATAAAGTTTTGGCTGCAACAGCAGCATTGTCGTGTAAATATTCAGCAACAGCCCAAGCAATACTGACACCATCAAAAGTTGATGTGCCACGCCCTATTTCATCCAGGATAATTAAGCTCCGCTGTGTCGCATGTCGCAGTATATTTGCTGTTTCGTTCATTTCCACCATGAACGTCGACTCGCCTTTAGCCAGGTTGTCACTTGCCCCGACTCGGGTAAATATGCGGTCAACCACCCCGATTCGTGCCGCTTCAGCGGGGACAAAGCTACCTAATTGTGCCATCAGGGTAATCAGTGCAACCTGGCGCATGAAAGTTGACTTACCCGCCATATTCGGGCCGGTAATTATCAGCAGTTGATTTTCAACCGTATCAAGTTCAACATCGTTGGGAACAAAGGCTTCCTTCAGTGGCATACCTTCAACCACGGGATGGCGTCCGGCGTCAATCTTAATCACCCCGGAGTCATCAATTTGCGGGCAAACATAGTTCCGTTCATGAGCCAGGTCAGCCAGAGAAAGTAAAGTATCGAGAATTGCCAGGGCATCTGAGCTTTGTTGTATTCTCCGCCCCTCGGCAGAAACTTTCAATCTGATCTGTTGAAATAAATTATATTCCAACTCCACAATACGATCTTCGGCGCCCAGGACTTTATCTTCATATTCCTTTAGCTGCAGGGTGATAAATCGTTCGGCATTGGTCAAGGTTTGTTTACGTTGATAATCTTCGGGGACACGATCAAGGTTGCGATGGGTCACTTCAATAAAATAACCAAAAACTTTATTATACTTAACTTTCAGCGACGGAATCCCAGTCCGTTCTCGCTCCTGTAGTTCCAAGGCAGCAATCCAGCCCTTACCATCACGGCTGATCGTTCTTAATTCATCCAGCTCTTCATTGAAACCGTCTTTTATAATACCACCATCCCGCAAAACAAACGGTGGATCATCGACAATTGCCTGCTCAAGCAGGGAAAGCAATTCGGGCAACAGATCAATCTGCTGGCGTAAGTTTTGTAAATAGTGACTTTGTAATGAGCTGAGCAGATCATCAAGCTGGGGCAGTTTCCCAAGAGAGGCTCGCAACGCAGCAACATCCTTTGCATTTGCGCTGGCCATGGCAATTTTACTGTTTAAACGCTCCAGATCATAAACGCCATCAAGAACCTCGATCAACTCTATCCGCTGTAAACTATCATCAACCAACTCAGCAATGGCATCTTGCCGCTGTTTAATCTCTCCCGGGTCAATCAAGGGATAATGAACCCAATGTCTCAGGGTTCGTCCCCCCATAGCCGTCACAGTTCGATCAAGCACTCCCAATAATGAGCCACGCTTCTTACCATCCTGCAATGTTGCTGTAAGTTCTAAGTTTCTCCGGGTAGAATCATCGAGGATCATAAAGTTTTGCGTGTGGTAGGTCTGTAGTGGCCGGATATGGCGCAGTTCATCTTTTTGCGTCTGTTGCAGATAATAAAGGACAACGGATGCAGCCTGCTGTGCTGCGACCAGGTCGTGGCAGCCAAAAGATTGCAACCCGGAGACCCCAAAGAAAGTGCAGAGTTGTTCGTTAGCGTAATCTGTCTCACAAATCCATTCGGGAAGAAAGTTGCACATAATTCCTTCAAGAGGATAACCTATTATTTTTTTTAACTCCAAGCCACGCTCTGAAGCATTGAAAAGAACTTCACGAGGGCGTAACGATCCCAACTCACTTTCAATCTGTTGCAAAGTCTCAACTTGAGTCACCCGAAATTCCCCGGTGGTGATATCAATATGAGCAATACCGTAGCTGTTGTCATTTTCAACAATGGACAACAGGTAATTGTTCTCTTTTGGCTCTAAAGTCTCGGTATCGGTCACCAGGCCGGGGGTCACAACCCGAACAACCTCACGTTTAACAATTCCTTTAGCGGTTTTTGGATCTTCAACCTGCTCACAAATGGCGACTTTATACCCGGCAGAAATGAGCTTGGCAATGTAGCCCTGACTACTGTGATAGGGGATACCACAAAGGGGAACAGCATCTTCAACCCCTTTGTTACGAGAGGTCAGTGTGATTCCCAATACCCGTGAAGCAAGAACAGCGTCCTCCATAAACATTTCATAAAAGTCCCCAAGCCGAAAAAACAGGATCGCATCCTGATAATCTGCTTTTATTTCCAGATACTGGCGCATGACCGGGGTTGTTGTAGACATTCTAACTTCCTGAAATTACGAAGAGATAAATAAAAAGCAAAATAAGCGTGTTACAAGGCGGGATATCCTAGCAAAGGCACCTGCCGATGTAAAT
>Ga0256840_1001221_pt1 | contig 24687 bp, 26 predicted proteins | sample 355202metaG_FD_185969 | JGI IMG/M metagenome (GOLD analysis project Ga0256840, IMG submission 185969) | Hydrothermal vent microbial communities from Mid Atlantic Ridge, Atlantic Ocean - 355-202 | ecosystem: Environmental > Aquatic > Marine > Hydrothermal vents | place: Atlantic Ocean: Mid...
TGTTGGAGTAAATCCATTTAGATTGGCTATTAGAGATATAAATATAACCGATACAAATGGGACATTTGGAAATAAAGATTTAAACCAAACTAACCTTTTTTACTATGGAAGAGTCCATGCACCTGATTATAGATTTGAGGGAAATAGCGGTTTGGCTACTATATACTATGAAGTCTATAGCGACCAAAATAAAAGCACAAGAAATAGCTTTGGCATAAATGGAAGTGAGAGTGTTGATAGTATAAACTGGTATGTAAATACTTTGCATACAAATAGTGATGGAAATGTAACTAAATATAAATCAAGCAATGCAAAAAATATCTTTAGCAACGGAACTGCATCAGAGCTAAATAATAACGCAAATATATCAAATGGAGCAGAGGCTATAATCATCAAAGCACCTACCACACCTTATAAAGATAAAATAATTATGACACCTAGTTCTTGGCTTGTCTACAATTTAACCAATTCAGATGCCAATACAACTGACTTCTTGGTAGAGTTTTACAAAAATGGCTCTTGGGCAGGGCAAGGAAATCTTGGGAAGACTGTTGACTTAAATGTATCTACACTTCAAAACAAAAGGCTTGACTGGTGAAAAATGGTGCTTCTATGATCGAACTTGTTATCGCGATTGTTGTTATGGGTATAGCAGTGATGACTCTGCCTCTGATGCTCACAACTACACAAAACAACAATGCTTTTGCTTTGCAACAAGAGACAATACTAGCTGCAAGAACACAACTAGGAGATATGCTAACCTACCCTTGGGATGAGCATACTGTAGGTGTAAATCATGCTATCGGTGTTTTAGATACTGATAGTGCTTCTTATAAAAGATTTCCTGATAACAACAGCACGAGAAGAATTGGGCATATAAAGGGCAACAGAAGAAGAAAATTTTTCACTTCGCTTACATATGCAACCCCCACAGCATTACTGGGAAAAGATGGCAATGAAACTATTGACGATATAGATGACTTCAGCACGGCAACTCCTACAACTATCCATCTCGTTCAAAATGCAGGAGTTTTGGATTATAGATTTGATTTTAACATGACAACAACCGTCAGATATATAAATGACACAGCAAGCCCTTCAAATTTTACATTTTTAGATACAAATATCACCAATACAAGCAATATAAAGATGATAACCATAAAACTACAAGGAAAAGATATAAACACATTGACTTTTCGTGCATACTCTTGTAATATAGGTGCAAATGAACTCCTAAGGAGAGACTTTTGATATTTAAGAAAAAAGCTTACACTATGATAGAGCTTGTGATGGTTATAGTCGTCATGGGAATTGTGGCTTCTATAGGTGCTGAGATAATTGCAAAACTATATGATAACTATATAAAAACAAGAGCCATAAATAGACTCCAAGCACAAACAGAATTGGTTTTGGATCAGATAGCAAAAAGATTAACTTATCGCATAAAAGGTAGCACTATAGCAAGAAACGACACAAATTTTAGCGATTTTGTTTCACTTAGTAGCGCAAATAACAACTATCAGATTTTAGAGTGGATTGGAAAAGACAATGAAGGTTTTAGAGGCATATCAAAACCTGGCTGGAGTGGATTTGTAGATTTGGATAGTAACGAAACAAATAGAACACAGATAAAAACTTCAGGAAGTGAATTAAATACCACAGACAACATTATAAATGCTTTATCAAATAATTCAGTAGATCTAAACCAAACATCACCCCTGCAAAGACCGGCTATTATCTTCAAAGGTGGAAGCGACTATAATGTAACTCACTATGGTTGGAACGGAACAAGAGGCACATATACTTATAGAGTGGATTATACACCGGGGACGAATGATGTACTTCATCTTATAGATGCAAATGCAACTTATCCTAGCGAAATTTATGAACAATACGACTTAGCTTGGAGTGCTTATGCATTGGTTCTCGATGGAAATGGCTCAGATTTTAATCTTACTTTGCATTATAACTACCAACCTTGGGAAGGTGAAAATTACTCTGATGTAAATGGCTCTGTCTTAGCCCAACATGTAAGTACCTTTAGGTTTGTTCAAATTGGTGAAACTATCAGAATAAAACTCTGTATTCATGATAATAACAACAGTGCAAATTATGATTTTGCATTTTGTAAAGAAAGGGTGGTATTCTGATGAGACGAGGATTTTCACTTATAACTGCACTTATATTTTTAGTTGTTATCGCTACCATAGGTGCTCTTAGCATATCTTTATCTACTCAAAGTGCCAAGCAGACAGGAGATATATATCTAAAAAACCAAGCCGGACTACTACTGCGAAGTGGTACAGAGTATGCTATGTTAGCGATGAGCGGTCATGACTATAGTGTAAATTGCTTAAATCAAGTCAATATGACTTACAAGAGCCAATTTGATATAAATGTATCTATCATGTACATTGGAAATGGCTTACCAGCAAGTTGCAATAGACTAGCAAACGATATTGCCACGGCAGACTCAAATCGCACTGTCATCATAGATACTTTTGTCACTACTATAAATGATATAACCAGTGAGCCCATACGCCTTCATAGAAGGACTATCCAAAAACCATAGCCTCTACATGTAGCCCTATTGTTTAAGTTTTATTTTGTTATACTTTTATATGAGTTTTTACTCAAAACTTCCCTGTTTAGGGACAATAAGGAGAACAAGATGAATTTAAGTATCGTTGGAAAACAGATAGAGCTGACTGATGCTCTAAAAAACTATGTACAAGGAGCTGCTGATTCGCTTAAGAAGTATAATTTAGATATTATCTCCACAAGATGTGTGATTTCTGCTGATGAAAAAAATGGCAAAAAAGGTTTTGGCGTAGAGTTTGCTATCAATTTAGCTCATATGAATACAGTAGTCATAAAACAAAAAGACAAAGATGTATATGCTGCTATCGATTTAGCAAGTGAAAGAGCGAAAAAAGTTCTTCGACGACACCATGACAAGCTAACAAGCTTCAAACAAAAAGAGGCTCCAAAAGCTGGTGAAGTTGCCATAGAGTTTGCAGAAGATGAGATAGTGCCTATGAGACTTGAAAGTTATAAACCACTTGAAATTGATGAAGCCTTAGAAGAGTTAAAAGAGGGAGATAAACAGTTTATGATCTTCCATGACAAAGAGGATAAAATGCGAGTTCTCTATAAAAGAGCTGATGCAAAATTTGGGTTATATTAACAACTAACTATACCAATAGAGAGGATTTAATCCTCTCTACTTTTCTCTTCCACCATCTTATCCAAAAGATTAAATACTTTTATACTTGCATCTTCCATTTTGTTAAAGTTTTCAAGGTAGACATCTGCATTATTTTTGGTTAATCCATTGTTATTTATCTCATTCATATTGGTAATAACACTATCATGCACAACATGGTGAGGAGATACTAGGGCTTTATATGCGCTGGTATAACCAAACAACTCTTTTCCTTTGTTATCATACCATTTACCAAGTCGGCAGTTGTGTCCATCTACCATGACTTCACTATTAACCTCTTCACTCAACACTGAAGTATAAGCATTTGTTTTGTAGATTATATGATCGATTTTTATCAGAGTTACAAAACTCTTATATTCTGCAAATTTAGCCGAAGTTGAAGTTTCGTTTGCATTGTGACTGAACTCTTGCAACCTATCTTGAAAATTCTCAACATCTTTACCTGAAGTTATAGCTATATCATTTATCTCATTTGCATTTGATTGTATATCATTTGTCTCTTGTTGGAGTGTTTGTATGGTTATGGCTATCTCACTTGTTGCTTTTTGAGTTCGCTCAGCTAGTTTTCTAACTTCATCTGCAACCACTGCAAAACCTCTACCATGCTCACCAGCGCGAGCAGCTTCTATGGCAGCATTTAGTGCGAGAAGATTTGTTTGGTCAGCTATATCTTTGATAAGACTAACAACAGAGTTGATCTCTGCAGTTCTTTGACTGAGTGAATTGATAGCTTCTGAAACATTCATGATTAAAGAGATTAAAGAGTTAAGCTTATCTGCTAGGTTTTGTGTAACATCAAGGCTTTCATCCGAATTTTTAGCCGTATTTTGAGATAGTTCTGTGATTTTCTCGACTACCTCTATGACCACTTGCATATCTGCTTGAAGGATTTTAAATGATGCTCCGATACCGCCATTTAACTTTCCAAAGCTATTGCTCATCTCTGCTCTTAGTTTCTCTTTTCCAGCAACCAAGATGCCATCAACTCCTTTGGCTATACTTTTTGATGAGATATTAAACAACCCTTTAAGCCCTGCTGGATACATCTTTCTATGACTTTTTCCCTCGCTTGCAGACTCCACAGCAGTATCTGCATCTCGCATGTATGCTTCGAGTTGGTCTAGCAGGTCATTTACCGCCCAAGCTGTTGTTGCTAAAGGATCACTCATATCTATCTTTACGACTCTATGCTCAAGATTTCCCTCTGCTGCCTCTTTAACTACTTTTTCAATCTGATTTTTCAATTCACTGTTGTAACTTTTTTTAGAACCAAACATTTTAACTATCCTTGTATCTGTGCGATAAATTCATCATAACTCAAACCTTTGTCTCTCAAAAGTTCATCTAGGTATCTTCCTGATGCCTCCATACCTCCACTACTCTCTACTTCTAAAAGTTTAGCATACAAATCACCCATGATCCTCACTGCTTCCTCATTTGGTTTTCTTCTGACAGAGTAGTAACCTATGATAGTGCCGTTTGTATCTAGTGAAGCAGTAACATTTGCATAAACCCAGTAGTATGCACCATCTTTGGATAGATTTTTAACATATGCAAAAATCTCATCTTTACTTTGAACTCTACTCCATAGAAGTTTATAGATGATGCGTGGCATATCTGGATGCCTGACTATATTGTGAGGTGCTCCGATGAGCTCGTCTTCGCTGTATTTTGCCAACTCTATAAATATCTGATTACAGTAAGTAATCTTACCTTTTAAGTCTGTTTTTGAAACGATAAAATCGTTATCTTTTAGGTTGTATCTAGTAGCATTTGGTATTGGTCTTGCCATCTTCAAATCCTTATTATTAAATTATGGCTATTTTACCTCAATCTTGCTTTAGCTTTTTTTAATATCTCCTCATCTTCCGTCATATCGAACCAAATGAAGCTTTTTCCACTTTGAAAAACCCCTTTTAGCATATCTCCGCCATCTCTATATCTGAGATCAAGTTCTGCTATATCAAAGCCATCTGTTGTCTTTGTGAATTTTTCCAATCTCTCACTCTTTTGCAGATTTGTATATAAAAAACAGTACCCCTTAAGTCCATTTCTGCTCACTCTGCCACGAAGCTGATGAAGACTAGCCAAACCCAATCTTTCAGGAGCAACAAGCACTATAGTAGTGAGTTTTGGCAGTGAGATTCCCACCTCTATGACTGTTGTAGAGACTAAAATATCTCCTTTGTCTCTAAACTCCTCCAAAACCTGCTCTTTGTTTTTATCTTTTCCATAAGTAACAAAAACATTTTCAAACTTTTTCTCCCAAAAACCTCTGCCCTCTTCTATAGACTGATAGTCGATCACTTCACTCTCTTGGACTAGCGGATAGACTATGATGCTTTGGTGTCCTTTTTTGATTTCACTGCTTATATGCTCCAAAAGAGCTAAAAAATTCTCTCTTCTTATGATTTTTGTATCTATATCTTTTTTAAACGGCAACTCTTTTATAGATGAAAAATCTACCAAACTAGAGTGCATCATACTAAGAGTTCTTGGAATCGGCGTAGCTGAAAATTGCAAAAAATGCACTCTCTTCTTGCCATCTTTTGTGAGATTTGAGATTTTAGCCCTCTGATTTGTACCAAATCTATGCTGCTCATCCACCATGACCAAATCGCTTTCTGGAATATCCCTAAAAAGAAGCGCATGAGTGCCTATAATAAAATCATATCCATCCAAATCTTCACTCTTTTTCTCAGCTTGAGTAACTTTCAGTATCTTTACATGTAGAGGCAAAAACTTCTTCGCTTCGTCATATATCTGATTTGCTAGCACGGTAGTCGGCACCATCAAAATTGACCTTTTTGGATATGCCATCATAACTGCACTAAGTATCACCATCGTCTTTCCGCATCCCACATCGCCCATGATGAGTCTTTTTGCCGCATACTTGCTTTGAAAATCTTTTTTGATATCTCCTATGACTTTTTGCTGATCATTTGTCAGTTTAAATGGCAAATTATCTATAAATTCTTTTATATCTCCGTCCAATCTATTTTTTGCCAAAAATTTTATACTCTTGCCTTTAAGAGCCTTAAGGTAGGAGTAGATTTCAGCAAATTTAAGAGTTTCTATGATCTCATCGCTATATCCATTTTCTTCAAAATCACGCAAAAACTCTATCGTAGGGTTATGCAAAAGATATAGATTTTGAGCATCTTTTTCACTCAAACCCTCTTGCTGTAGGCTCTGTTGTGTTATGGTCTCTTTTATCAGTTTTTTCATCAAAGCATTTTGAAGGGAGGTTTTATACTTTGGAGTGATGACATTTATCTCTTTTAAAACCTGAGGTTGCATCATCTGAATCTTGCCCATATTCCACTCTATCTTTCCCCTTACATGTAGAGTAATTTTTGGCTTAAATACTCCACTATGGTAAGCACTAGGTCTAAATACAACCGCTTTTATCTTTTCATTCCATGTCTTGCAAAAAAAGTCGATACTAAGCGCTTTTGGACTTCGGTGAGTGTTTAAAACCTCAACTTCTATGCAGTTTTTTTGGTTTAAGATTGGCTTTTGATTTATAAAACTATTTTCGTATGATTTAGGGATAAAGAGTGCTAACTCCAAAAGAGTATTTACCCCTAATTTTTTAAGATGCTTCTCGTGAGTATCCACTTTTTTGCTTACTTTGTGACGATAGAGAAGCTTAATTTTGTGATTTCACTATGTTTCTTGATAAAAGCATTCAAATCTTTTAGACTCAAATTTTCTATCTCATCTAGCACTTTTTTAGAGTGTCCGAGTCTGTACCCCTCATAATACTCATGAAATGCTTGATTCAATCTTTGAGAGAGTGTCTCATTTCTTAGAGGCTCACTTCCTAACAAAAACTTTTTGGCTTGTTCTAGTTCATCGGCAGTTGCTCCATTTTTCACATAGTCATCTATCACTTTTATAACTAGATTTTTAGCTTCACTCAGACTTGTAGTTTTCGTCTGGAGGTAGCCAGTAAATGAACTATGAGACTTAGCAACACTATCTCTAGAATATACCGAATAAGCCAAACCTTTTTTCACCCTAACCTCTTCCATAAGCCTGCTTCCAAAGCCACTTGCTCCTAGTATAAAGCTGGCAACTTTCGACTTATAAATATCTGGATCACCTGCCACAACGCTTAGAGGTGCTCCAAAGTAGATGTATGCCTGTTGGGTATCTTTTTTGACGATCAACTCTTTTTTGTCTCCATTTGCTTTGAACTTCTGCAACACCCTTTTTTTGCCAACGCTTAAAGTTTGCAAAAGTGGGGTTATCATCTTTTTAAACTCATCCTCTTTTATATCCCCACCTATCACTATGATGAGGTTGCTCAAATCAAGATGATTTTTATAAAAGTTCTCTACGCTTTTAAGAGTCAATTTCTTGATACTCTGCTCATCTCCTGAAAATGGATGCTCAATCGGAGTACCTTTATATATGAGCTTTTTTAGATTTACATTTGCCGTGTAGTCAAAATCACTCTTTTTACTAGATAGATAACCCAAAGTTTGACTCTGAACTTTACTAAAACTCTCTTTTGTAAAGTTCGGGTCATTTAAGAGTTGCTTTAGCATAGAAAGCCCATAAGGAAACTGCTCTTTGAGAGATGAGAGTTCAAAAACAAATGTCTCGGCTCCATTGCTTACACTGAGATTTATGGCTCTTTTATCAAGTTCATCTGCAAAACCGGTTGAGCCTAGCTTCTTAGTTCCCTCATTTAACATGCCCGCCGTAAATCTAGCCAAACCTGCATCTCCGTCATCCTCTATACTTCCACTAACCTGCTCTACCAACTGCAAAGAGACGATAGGCAAGTGCGAATCCTTCTCAAAAATAACAGGCACACTCACGCCTTTAACCTCGATACTACTCAAACTTGCACTCATCAAAACTCCCTCTAAAAATAGTAAAATTATCAATATTCTCTTAAACATCATCAAAACCTCTCTAGTATATTATACGCCGTATCTCTTTTTGCCGGATGCTCATCTACATCTTTGATGAGTTTTATCATCTCTTCTTGATTCATCTTATTTTGCACCCCTGCGGCGGAGACAACATTCTCCTCCATCATGGTTGAGCCTAAATCATTTGCGCCAAAAAGTAGTGCTAATTGCCCAATGTAACTACCTTGAGTCACCCATGAGCTTTGGATATTTTTAAAATTATCAAGATACAACCTACTCACTGCCAGAAGCCTCAAGTATCTGTTTGAAGATTGCTTTTTGAGTTCTGGATACTCCTGCTTTAGCCTTGTATTTGCTGATTGAAAACTCCACATTATATAAGCTCTAAAACCACCTGTTTCATCTTGAAGATTTCGTATATGCTCCCAATGCTCGACTATATCTTCATCCCTCTCAACTGTACCAAACATCATGGTTGCGGTTGATTTGATGCCTATTTTATGAGCTTGCCTATGGACTTCTATCCAATCTTTTGTATCAAGCTTTTTTGGGGCTATTATATCTCGCACTTTATCGCTAAGTATCTCGGCTCCAGCTCCTGGAATCGAAAAAAGCCCTTTTGCGTGGAGGCGTTCTAGCGCTTCCTTATATGAAATCTTAGAAATTTTAGCGATATAATCAATCTCAATAGCAGAAAAACCATGAATCGTAATGCTAGGATAATTCGTACTAATCCACTCCACCAAATCTTCATACCACTCAATCTTGAGCTTCGGATGAACTCCACCTTGAAACAAAATCTGAGTACCACCTATCGCTAAAAGTTCTTCAATTTTTTTGCCTATCTCTTCAAAACTCAAAACATACGCATCTTCAGCGTTAGCGTGACGATAAAAGGCACAAAACTTACAATCCACCCAACAGACATTTGTATAGTTTATATTTCTATCAACTATAAATGTAGTAACTTTTTTAGGATGCAACTCTCTTTTTCGTTTCGTCGCCATCCGCCCAAGCTCATTTAAGTCAGCATTTTTGATCAAATCAAGTGCCTCAGCACTGCTCATTCTCGACATTTAAAATCCTAATAATAATAATTGTGTTATTATACAAGAATATAATTAAACAAAAGGAAAATATTGATTTCACTTGACACACTTTTACTGTTTATAACGGCTTCTACCTTGTTGGCTTTGGCTCCTGGACCTGACAATTTGTTTGTCTTGACTCAATCTATGAGCAAGGGTGCAAAGCCTGGGATTTTTGTAACTTTGGGTTTGTGTACTGGGCTTATAGTGCATACTACTGCTGTTGCTCTTGGTGTCGCTGCTATTTTTCAAACTTCACAATTAGCCTTCGATATACTAAAATACATAGGTGCCTCATATCTTCTATATCTTGCTTATTTGTCATTTAAACACTCAAGTCCTAGACATCTTAAAGCAAATAAAAAAGAGTTGAGTTATGCAAAACTCTATAAAAGAGGTATATTTATGAACATAACAAATCCAAAAGTATCTATCTTTTTCTTGGCATTTTTACCACAATTTGCAGATCCAAAAAATGGCGATTTTACTCTGCAGATTTTTCTGCTTGGATTTATATTTATACTTTGTGCACTTGTAGTCTTTAGCTCCATCAGTCTTCTAGCCTCAAAGATAGGCTCATGGTTCAACAAAACAAAAAACGGAGAAGCGATACTAAACAAAATAGCCGGTACAGTCTTTGGACTCTTGGCACTAAAACTTGCCTTTACTCAAAGATGATAAAAAAAACTTTAGTAGTTCTGTTTGTTGTCCTCTCTTTGACAATAGGCACTTTAATCATAGAGTATTTTTTGCAATCGCTATTGGGATAATAATTATCATACATATCTTATACATCTTTGTTAAAATTTTCCCTACCAAGGAGAAATAAAAAATGAAAATTGGTCTTTTTATTCCCTGTTTTATGAATGAACTCTATCCTCAAGCATCTATGGATACGCTTAAGATTTTAGAGAGTTTTGGGTTGGATGTAGAGTACCCAATGGAGCAGACATGTTGTGGACAACCTCAGGCAAATACAGGGTGTGCACATGAAGCGTCGATACTAGCTAAAAGATTTTTGCAGATATTTAAAAAATATGACTATATCGTAGCTCCTAGTGGGAGTTGTGTTAGTATGGTCAGATACAACTATGCTCAGTTTTTAGAGGGGATGGATGGATTTGAACATATAAAAAATAACACTTTTGAACTCATAGAGTTTATACACGACATCATCAAGCCAGACTCCCTACATGTAAGTTTTCCTCACAAGGTTAGCATACACAACTCTTGCCATGCTCACAGAGAACTAGGGCTTGCTAGTATGAGTGAAAAAAGTGTAACTCCATTTTCAAAGATCAAAGATATATTAGAGATGGTTGATGGCATATCATTTGCAACTCTGCAACGAAATGACGAATGTTGTGGGTTTGGTGGCACTTTTGCCGTGACCGAAGAAGCCATGAGCATAGCCATGGGAAGAGACAGAGTCGCAGACCATATCCGCTCAGGAAGTGAATATATAACAGGAGTCGATATGTCTTGTCTTATGCACATGCAAGGCATAATAGAACGAGAAAAACTTCCGATTCAGACGATATATATAGCACAGATTTTAGCAAGGGGTCTAAAATGAGTGAATTAGGACATCCGCGCTTAGCTCAAAAATTTGCATCAGACACGAAGAGGATGCATTGGCACGATAAGGCTCTTTGGTTTGTCAGAGAAAAGAGAGATGTTCAAACTCACTCACTTGACGAGTGGGAAGAGTTAAGAGAGTGTGCAGACAAGATCAAAACTCATACTCTTGAAAATCTGGCATTTTACCTAGAAGAGTTTGAGCGAAATACTAGAGAAAATGGCATAGAAGTTCACTGGGCAAAAGATGCGGATGAGCATAACAAAATAGTTCTGGATATCTTACAAAAACACGATGCAAGCAAGCTCGTAAAAAGCAAGTCAATGCTAACCGAAGAGTGCCATCTAAATCCATTTTTAGAGAAAAATGGCATAGAAGTCGTAGATACTGACTTGGGCGAGAGAATAGTCCAACTGAGGCATGAGGCACCATCTCACATAGTTTTACCTGCAATTCATCTAAAAAAAGAGGATGTCGGCAAAACTTTTGAAGAGTTTTTACACACCCAAAAAGACAATAGCGACCCAACATATCTCACAAGAGCCGCGAGAGAGCATCTAAGGGAAAAATTTTTAGGCTCTGACGCATCTCTTACTGGAGTAAACTTTGCCATAAGCGAGACTGGCGGTATAGTGGTTTGCACAAATGAGGGAAATGCCGATTTGGGAGCTAGTTTGCCAAAGCTACATATCGCTTGTATGGGGATAGAGAAGATCATACCTAGGCTTGAGGATTTGGCTATATTTACTAGAGTTTTAGCCCGAAGCGCAACAGGACAACCCGTAACCACATATACCACACACTATCACGAACCTCAAAGAGATGGGGAGATGCATATAGTCATAGTCGATAACGGCAGAAGCAAGATACTAGCGAACAAAAAATATCTGAAATCCCTACAATGCATAAGATGTGGAGCTTGCATAAACACATGTCCGATATATCGAAGAAGTGGGGGCTATAGCTATGGATATACGATTCCCGGACCGATAGGCTCAACTCTTGGGGCAAGTCATGATATAAAGAGAAATTTTACTCTTCCATTTGCCTGTAGTTTGTGTGCGAGTTGCACAAATGTCTGTCCTGTTAAAGTTGACTTGCATGAACAGCTATATCTGCACAGACAAGATGTTGTTGATCTTGGCTTGCTCGACAAAAAGAAACTTCAAGCCCTAAAAATCGCGACCTTTTTTATGCAACACCCGCTTTTGATGGATATAGGTGGAAAAATAGCCAGAGTAGTAATGCCCTTACTTCCAAGAAGTATAGTTTACTCAAAGTACAATATATGGGGCAAAAACAGAGAGCTTCCGAAATTTCCTAAAAACAGCTTCAAAGAACTCTACAAAAAGAGGAAAAGATGAATTCAAAAGAGACGATACTTGCAAACATAAAAAATGCAAACAGACCAAATATAACTAAACTCCCAAATATAGACATCCTACATGTAGAGTACGAAGATAAAGATGAAAAATTTTCCCAAACTCTAAAATCAGTCGGAGGAGTTGCCTCTTGGCTGGAAAATGATAGCTCCATAGAGGAGTTTATAGAAAAAAATTATGACGATTTAGGCTTAATCGGCACAAATTTGGACTTAAATATTACTCACATAAAACCAAATGACATCGACGACCCTCATGCACTAAAAGATATAGATCTAGCCATCATAAAAGGCGAATTTGCAGTAGCAGAAAATGGAGCAGTTTGGGTAAAAGAGAGTGACAATACCAACAGAGCCATCTACTTCATAGCAAAAAAACTTCTGATAATCATAGAAAAAAACAACATAGTCAACACTATGCACGAAGCATACAAAAAGATAAAATTTGAAAAAAGCGGCTTCGGACTCTTCATAAGCGGACCATCAAAAACAGCCGATATAGAACAAGCCCTAGTCATCGGAGCTCATGGTGCTATGGAGTGTAGGGTACTGTTTGTCTAAAAACTAACTTTTATATACTTATTATCGGGGCAAATGCTTTTGTGCTTACTCTTACGGTTGAGCCTATTTTTAGGTTTTTTGCCTCTTCTTGACTGATGACTATCTCGGCTAATTGTTGCCCTATGGAGACTATAGCTACAAAGATGACATCTACCTTTTGGATGTCTAAAATCTCTCCTTCAAATGAAAATTTTTGAGAACCGCTGGTTTTGAGAAGTACACTTTTTGGAGTGCCATCTTTTATGATTTTTCCATTTTGAAAAACCATCACACGGTTTGCTAGTTTATATATTTCACTTACATCGTGACTTACCATCAGCGTTGTTGTTCCAAACTTTTTATGCAGAGTCAAAATCTCCTGCTGAAGTTTTTGTCTCATTTCCGCATCAAGTGCCGAGAGAGGTTCGTCCAAAAGGAGCAGTTTTGGTCGCTTCATCATCGCTCTACATAGACTGACTCTCTGCTTCTGCCCACCACTTAGTGTGTGAGGCAATCTATCTTGAAGATGCTCTAAGCCACTAAGCTCTAAAAGTTCCTGACATAGTTTGATATCTTTGGTCACATACAGAAGATTTTGTTTTACGCTCATATTTGAAAAAAGAGCATACTCTTGAAAAACAAAGCCTATCTCTCTTTTTTGAGGAGCTCTACATGTAGAGTTATCTAGCCATATATCACTACCGACTCTTATCTTACCTTTTGCCCTCTCTAAGCCTGCCAACAAACGCAAAAATGTAGTCTTTCCTGCTCCACTTTTTCCTGTTATAGCTAAAAACTCTCCCTCTTTTATCTGCAGTTTTAACTCTAAAGTTAGATTTGGATTTATCTCTTTTTTTATATCTATATCTATCATCTTAGACCAACTCTATGCTTTTTATTGAAGAGATAGACACTAAAAAGAACTGAAAAACTGATGCCTAACATAAAAGCACTATATATATGAGCATTTTTATAATCCATAGTCTCCACCATTTCATAAATCGCCACTGAAGCCACTTTTGTCTCATTTGGTATGCTGCCACCCACCATGAGAACTACGCCAAATTCACCGACTGTATGGGCAAAAGTGACTATTATGGAGGTTAGGAGTGCTGGTTTGATATTTGGCAAAGCAACTCTTAGAAGAGTCTCAAACCTACTCTTGCCACTTATATATGAAGCCTCTAACATGCGAGCATCTAAACTCTCAAATCCACTCTGAAGAGGTTGCACCATAAATGGAAGCGAATATAGACAACTTGCTATTACCAAACCTTTAAAGTTAAAGACTAAAGAGGTATCAAAATAGTCTTGAAAAAATGCACCAATGGGAGAATTTTGAGACAATGCCCACAATATATAAAACCCCAAAACAGAGGGCGGCAAGACGATAGGAAGAGCCGTAATCGTCTCCAAAAAAGGTTTAAACTTTGAGCTGGTTTGAGATAGATACCACGAGAGTGGTAAACAGAGTAAGAAGAGTATAATTGTCACTATGAAAGCTAGTTTAAAAGAGAGTATAAAGGGTGTAAAGTCAAATGATTCAAGCATCTAAAATCTTTTTAATAGAGAGTTCACTAGCTTTGATAAAAGCAGTCACAACATCGTCAATCTTCAACTTCATCTCTTCAAATATATCTCTAGTCATGATGCTTTCAAGCTCTATATCATTGTAAAGAAGCCTTACACTGCATAACAATTCGCCTACATCTATATTTATGATTTTCATATTTAATCTATTTGAAAAACTTATATGACCTTTTAAATTTTTTGCTATTATTATATTTATCGGTTTTACACCCAAAACTACTTTCATGCCTACTTTTAGATTTGGTAACTCCAGACTCATCATGCTAAGTTCATCTTCAAAAAGTCCAAATTTTACGATATGAAGGCTCTCGTGATTTTTTATCTCTATAACTTTTGCGATGATTTCACTCATAAAACATAACCATATGATTTAAATATTCTCTTTGCCTTTTTGCTTAAGATAAAATCATAAAATGCCTTGATAGCACGACTGTTTTTTGCATTTTTCAAGATGACAATTCCCTGTTTTATCGGTGTGTATAGTTTTGGATCGACTTCCATCCAATTTACACCTTTTTTAAATCTCTTCATCCTAGGGCTAAACAGAGATGATTTTGCAACAAAACCCAAATCAGTCGCATTTACAGTGTATGCAACTGCTCCTGAAACTGACTCTGCATAAACCAACTTGTATTTTACGAGAGTATATAAACTTGCATTTTTTAGTGCCTCTTTTGCTGCTTTTCCATAAGGTGCAGTATTTGGATTTGCTATGGCTATCTTTTTGATATTTGGCATCGTTGTTATCGCTATGCCTTTTGCAAAATCCTGACTTCTAGTGCTAAGCATAGCGAGAGAGCCTTTTGCATAAACAACTGGCTTAGTGGTAGCCAATCCCTTGGCATATAAAGCGTTAGGATACTTCATATTTGCAGCCATAAAAAGCTCATAAGGTGCTCCATTTTTGATTTGGGCTGTCAATTTTCCACTGCTTCCTAGCGTAACTTGAACCTTAATGTCAGGGTAAATTTTATGAAATTCACTCTTAAGATCATTTAGTGCATAACTGACATTTGCAGCCACCGCAATATTGATAACAGAGGCCGACAAAGAGAGACAACAAAAAGAAAAAACTATTATAAATTTTTTAACCATATTCAAAATTCCTATAAAAAGGTAATTATAACACAAATTTTAAAAAAATTTGATTTTGCAACTAAATTATGGTATCATTTTATATGAGTAAAAAAGATAAATTGATGAAAAAGTTTTTAATCATTCCACCTTTGAAAAATTTAACATTTAGTGAACTAGAAACGCTTTTGTGTTCATGTGGTTTTAAGAAGATAGAAGGCTACGGTTCAGCGGTGAAATTTTACAATAGCAACAAAGATATAATGATAAATTTACACAAACCACATCCATCAAATGTGTTAAAAGTTTATCTTGTAAAACAGATACAACAAAAGATAAAGGAGATATGTCATGGCTAGTGTCATTGAATACAAAGGCTATATCGGCTCAGTCGAATATTCATCAGAGGATAAATGCTTTTTTGGAAAGATAGAGATGATAGATGATTTAGTAACATTTGAAGCTACAGATGCGCAAGAACTTGAAAACAACTTCAAAAATGCGGTTGATGAATATATCGCTACATGTAGAGCCCTTAACAGAGAACCTCAAAAAAGTTATAAAGGCGTATTTAATGTCAGAATAGAACCAAAATTACACAAAAAGATATACAAAGAAGCACTAAAAAGTGGAATTTCTCTTAATGCTTTTGTTCAAAATGCCTTAAAAAAAGAGGTATCATATGGTTAATAACTGACCTTATGCACTATAAACACACCTAGGTGATAAAAGTTGCACTCTAATGCAAGGAAGTATAGCTTCATTGTGGTTATACTACTATGAAGCTATACTAACGAAGCAGATGGTGCTTTATCATTCTGCCTAGGTGTGCTTATAGTGCGTAAGGTCAGTTAATAAATGCCCTGCTCTTTTTATATAGTAAATATCTGCGTATGGTTTGAAAAAATCTAAAACTCCGCTGCTGTTTATGATTTTATCTTTTTCGCCTAGATAGATCTCTATATTTGTACCTTTTTTTGTAAGCTTTTTGATCTTTTCCTCTTCCCATTTGTAGTTTAAAAGTTCATTTAGCTCGTCTATAGTGCCTTTTTTTATATATTTGGATATATCTATATCTTTTGGGTATTTTACATTTTGTAAAAAATTTTCTATATATTTTTGACTATCTTTTTCAAAATATATCTGTTGCAATCTTCTAAATTTATCGCTCCTGTCCTGAAAAAAGGCTGGCGAAAAAAGTTGAAGCTTATCTACCCTATCTCTGCATGTAGAGGCAAACTCAAAAGCTTTTATAGCTCCATAGCTAAAGCCTGCTACGCAAAAATCTCCCCTGTATATCCACTCTTTGAAGAGTTCTTGCTCGTTTTTAAAACAAAATCCGCTAAAATAGTTCATGCATCAATCGCCCCATCTCCTCTTTGCTTATACTCTCTTTTGTGTACAATATCTGCGAAATCATATCTAATGGCTTCTCCATACCGAGTAAAAACTTCTCCACCTCATCGTAAGCTTCACTTAAAATAGTCTGTATATCCATCTGTGCTGGCAACATACTCTCGCCCATACCATAGTTTTCTACCATGCTTTGTGCTAGAGTCGTAGCTCTTTTCAGATCCAAGGTGGAGTTGGTAAATTTTTCATTATATTTGATTTTTGTAGCCACAACTCCGCTTAGATAGACTTTTATCTTTGAGAGCATACTTGTTCTTGACTCTATCTCTTTTTCCATATCTTTTAGCCTGTCGCTTACAATGGTTATCTTCTCAAAATCCACCTCAAACCAATACGCACAGAGTGCCTTTGCTCCTTGATATACTGATTGTATCCTCTTCTCTTCATCACTAAAACTCAAAACTTTTCTCTTTCCGAGCAACACCTTTGTGCGAACTGCTAGAAAATCCTCTGTCTCTATGATTTTGCTCTCTCTTCTTAGTGCATTTATCGCTGCCTCATTTACTAGAGTTGAGAGCGCTGCTCCTGAGAAACCGACACTCATCTTTGCCACCTCTTCCACGCTTGCATCTGTTGGCTTATCTTTTAGATAGACTCTAAGGATTTCGGCTCTATCTTGCAAATCAGGCAATGGTATGAAAACTCGTCTGTCAAATCTGCCTGAGCGAAGCAGAGCTTCATCTATGATGTCTATCTTATTTGTAGCTCCTATGACGATGACTCCACTACTATCTTCAAAACCATCCATCTCAGTTAATAGCTGATTTAGTGTTGATTCTCGTTCATCATTCCTCATGCCACCCCTTGCTTTTCCAACGGCATCTATCTCATCTATAAATATGATCGACGGAGCATAAGCTTTTGCATGTGAAAATAACTCCCTAACTCTTTTTGCTCCCATACCTACATAAATCTGCACAAAACTAGCTCCACTTTGATAAAAAAACGGTACACTTGCCTCTCCTGCCACTGCTTTTGCTATGAGAGTTTTGCCGACACCTGGAGGTCCTATAAGCAAAACTCCTTTTGGCAATGATATGCCATACTGTTTGTACTTCATGGGGTATTTTAAAAAGTCAACTATCTCTTCGAGTTCCTCTTTTACCTCTTTGATGCCTGCTACATCGCTGAATTTTATCTTTGAGAGTGCTGGCTGGATATCAAAAGATGAAATTCCATCTAGTGAAAACGCCTTTTGCTCATTTTGTTCTATATTTTCCAGTTCTTTATCTCGTCTCTTTTTCGCTACTAGAAGCAAAACCAAGAACAAAACAGTCATAAAAACCAAAGTAGTGATATCATCTATAAGCACAGAATCGCCGGATATCTCGATAGGTACACTCTTTAACAATCTTTTTATCTCAATGCCATCTTTGGCTATGACAAAAGCACCATTGGCTGTCTCCAATATCACTTCATTTTGATCTATGCGAGCCTTTGTAATGGCTCCTGTTTTTAGCAACTGCTCATAGTAGCTCAGATTTATGGGGGTTGGTTGGTTTTTAACATAACCAAAAAGTAGCATTATAACTATGACACAAAATGCCATCAGTGAAATCATCAACTTTTTGGATTTAAAATTTAGCTTTGTTGCCGCTTCTTTGAACATCATAATCTCCTATTTGTACCCACTCTTTTGTTATATCTGTGTTTGAGTCTATCTGAATTTTGTTATAAAACTGATCATATCCTATATAAAAACCATCTTTTTTCTCTTCCACTAAAATCTCCAAAGAGACTCTGTTTCTTGCTCTAAATTCAAAATTTTTCTCTTGCACTATACTTTGTAACTCTTTGAGTCTGGCTTTACTGACTTCACCATTTACACTGTTTTTCAGTTTTGCTGATGGTGTTCCATCTCGTTTTGAGTATCTAAAAGCGTGTATATGCGTCAATGGAAACTCTTTGACCCATTTTATAGCATCTCTCCAAATCTCTTCGCTCTCGCCCGGATGTCCGACTATAAAGTCCGTTCCTAGTGCATATCCTAGAGCATGCAGCTCATGAAAAAGTTCCAAATCACTTTTCAAATGGTTTCGTCTTTTCATGATTTTAAGCATCTGCTCATTTGTATGTTGAAGTGCGATGTGAAGATGCCTCTCTAGCCAAGGCTCGCCCAAAACTTCTCTAAAACTCTCATCTATCTGCACTGGTTCTATGCTTCCTAGTCGCACTCTTCGCACACCTTGAATCTTGCCTATCTTTTGGAGTAAACCCCCTAGAGAGCTTCCTTTGTCTTTGCCATAACTTCCGATATTTGTACCTGTCAATACAAACTCGCCAAATCCATGGCTAGCAAGCTTGCTTATCTGCTCCAAAATCAAAGCTTCATCCTGACTCCTCGCATCTCCTCTGACATAGGGAATGATACAGTAACTACATCTAAAGTTGCAACCCTCTTGAATCTTGATAAATGCCTTGCTTTTGCCTAGATACTCTTCAACTATGCTTTTATCTAGTGACTTCAAATCTCCTATTTGGACAAACTTCTCTTTTGATTTTAGCAGTCTGTTCAAATTCTCCTTTTCAGAGTGCCCAAAAACTCCAAAAACTTTACCATTTTTGAAGAGTTCTTCTCCCTTGCTAAGAGCCCCACAACCTCCAACAAAAACTTTTTTGTCTTTACGGTTTAGTCCGTTTATATAACCTCTAGCGCTCACATCTGCACCATTTGTCACGGTACAGGAGTTTACCACCACTATATCCGCACTATCTTCATCTTTGACTAGCTCAAAATCATCTCTGCTGAGATTTTGCATCATAATTTGCGTGTCATATATATTTGTTCTGCAACCAAATGTCTTAAAATATACCTTTTTTTTACTCAAAATCTTTTAACACCTCTAAAACCAAACTTCTATCTATGTTGTCTATCATCTTGTAACCGCCGATTGAATCGGGCAATATAAACTTAATCATATCATTATGACTCTTTTTGTCCAAGAAAAAATGCTCATAAAAATCCTCGGCTGAGTTCACTTCATAATCTATAGGCAAATCATACTTTTGCAAAAGATATTTGACTCTTATCTCCTCCTCTTTGCTCAAAAGTCCAAGCCTCAGAGCCAACTCATTTGCCATCACTATACCGATAGATACTGCCTCTCCGTGCAGATACTTTTTATACTCTGTCTCGTTTTCAACTACATGGGCAAAAGTGTGTCCATAATTTAAAACCGCTCTAACTCCAGCTTCCCTCTCATCAAGCGAGACAACTCTTGCTTTTGTTTTTATACTTTTTGCTATGGCAATTTTGAGATTTTCCTCATCTCTTATGTCGTGATTTTCCAGCCACTCAAAAAAATCTCTATCAAATGTTACTGCCATTTTTACGATTTCAGCCACACCTGCACTAAACTCTCTGCTAGGAAGTGTCTTTAAAAACTTTGTCTCACAATAGACTCCGTTTGGTTGCCAAAAAGAGCCTATGAGGTTTTTGCCATATTTTGAATTTACCCCCGTCTTTCCACCAACACTTGCATCTACTTGAGCTAGCAAAGTAGTCGGAATTTGTATAAATTTTATCCCTCTTTGAAATACGGAAGCCACAAAGCCCGTCATATCTCCGATCACACCACCACCAAGCGCGATAAGCAGGGATTTGCGATCCAATCTAAGCTTAAAACACTCGCCCAATATAAACTCTATAGTTTCAAGATTTTTATACTTCTCTCCATCTGGTATAGTTATAACATCAAGTTTAGTAGCCTTCACAAGAGATTTCACTTCATCAAGATGAAACTTAGCAACAGTAGGATTTGTAACGATAACAACCTTAGTATCAAACTCCAACCCCACCAACTCATCAATCAAAACCTTATAGCTTCTATCTACGCTTTGATCTAACTCTATGTTTACTTGCATTATAATTTTTCCTTTGCTGTTACTGGTATAAAAACCTGATAACTTTTTGATAATTTAAAATATAGCTTCTCCATATTTGTTGAAAATATTGATAGTATGTTTGAACTCTGTATATCTTTACTGAAGGGTACAAACTGTAGTATATCTTTTTTCCCTTTTAGTTTTATCAGTGGATTTGTTTTTGAATCTATAATCTCGACACTTTTGTTGAAAATTTTTGAGATATTTTTAAAATGCTCTATGATTTCATCTCCTGATTCTTTGTCATCAGGATTGAAATTGTAAAATTTTATCTTCAAATCCAACTGCAAAGAGAGGTCAAATATAACCGATGATTCTCTCTCTATATCTTCATTGTCACCGCTTAAAATCACGGTCTCCTTTAAACCCCCAAAGCCATACTCTCCTATCTTAAATATAGGCTTTTTTAACTCAAACAACCTCTTTGTATGTTTTTGAAAAAAGCTATTTTGCACAACAATCAAGCCGATATCATGAGAAGCAACATCTTCACTCATCACTATCTTAGCATCAGTTTTAAAATAATCAACCCAAACATCAATATTTTTACTCACATATCCCTTTATCTTCTCAAAAAGCTTAGAGTAGGTGGGATTGATGACCTTTACATGTAGCCTCTTGGAGTTGATCTTTGAGTGCAACAACATAGAGTCATTTAGCACTTTTTCTATCTCATATTCACTCATATTTAACATATCTATCAAACAGTATAGAACCTGTCCAAAAGGGTGAGGAAACTGCCCTACTTCAACTCTGACACTTTTATATACACTTTTTAAAACATTTGGATCTCCAACACTCAAAAGCAAATCATTTGGCTGTATCATCAAAGAGTCTCTAGGAAGTGTCAGCCTGTTTCCTCTGTAAATCGCAGCTACTCTCCACTGTTTTTGCACTATATTTCCAAGATGTCTGTATGCATAGGAGCTTCCTGACGGCACTCTTATCTCCATAATCTCACCCTTGCCTAAGCCAATATTTTGTGCTATGACTGGCATATCGGGAAGATAATCCACCAAACGAGAAGCCAGTAACTGGCTAGCATCAAGCAGATACATTCGTGCATCTTCAAAATCCAAACCCCAAGCATCTAGCATGACTATTTGCACATCTTTGTCAATTTTTCTGATATTTTCATAAGATGCAACAGCATCAATCTTGCTTGACATCACTATCATCACTTGATAAAACTCATCACTAAACAGAGTTGAGAGTTTATCGAAGCTTGTAGGATCAAAATCATAAAAAGTAAAATTTTCAGGTCTTGCTTCAAGCAGAGTTTCATCTCTATAATAGACGATACTATAGTGATTGTCGCCATCTTGGCTAGATACAACTCTTTCTAAAAAATATTTCGCTAAAATACCATCAGCAAGTATGAGGATTTTTTTCATTTATACTCCATATATATTAGACTTCTTAAAAAAGCTATTTCTTAGAGGCAAATCCTCCCGTTGGTCTGAGCCTCACGAAATAGCTTTTTTAAGAAGTCTATAACAAGGATATTATAGCAAAGATGAGATTTCAAATAGATAATAGAGACAAAAACGCAAGAGCATGCACCTTACAAACTGCTCACAGCACTATACAAACTCCTATTTTTATGCCAGTTGGCACGGTTGGGAGTGTGAAAAGTTTAGATGCAAAAGATTTGGTTGAATTGCTTGATGCAAAAATCATCCTAGGCAATACCTACCACCTTTATCTTAGACCAGGTGATGAGGTTGTGAGAGATTTTGGAGGGCTTCATGGCTTCACAAAATTTCCAAACAGTTTTTTGACCGATAGCGGTGGATTTCAAGCATTTAGCCTAAGTAAAAACTCAAAACCTGACGAAAAAGGTATAAAATTCAAATCCCACATAGATGGCTCTATGCACTACTTTACACCTAAAAAAGTTTTGGATATCGAGTACAATCTCAACTCTGACATCATGATGATTTTGGATGATTTGGTTGCGCTTCCTGCTTCTAAGCAGAGAATCGAACTCTCTATAAAAAGAACGACTGCTTGGGCAAAAGAGGCGATAGAGTACCATATGAGTCAAAAACAAAAGGGGATAGGCGTAGAGCAAAACATCTTTGCGATTATCCAAGGTGGAACAGACAAAGAGGGAAGGAAAATCTCTGCAAATGAGCTTTGTTCGCTAGAGGATTATGATGGTTTTGCCATAGGAGGGCTAAGCGTAGGTGAAGCAAATCAGCAAATGTACGATACTGTAGAATTTACGACCGAGTTTATGCCTGAAAACAAACCAAGGTATCTCATGGGCGTAGGAACACCAGAAGATTTGGTGGAAAATATAGAACGAGGTGTGGATATGTTTGATTGTGTGATGCCCACAAGAAACGCAAGAAACGGCACACTTTTTACATCTTTTGGCAAGATAAATATAAAATCAGCAAGATACAAACTAGATGACGCTCCACTAGACAAGGAGTGTGGTTGCTCTACATGTAGAAACTATAGTAGAGGCTATCTAAACCATCTATTTAGGGCGAGAGAGTTGACATATTTTAGACTCGCATCGCTTCACAATCTCCACTACTACCTAAACTTGATGAAAGAGGCAAGAGAGGCTATAATGCAAAATAGATTTCAAGAGTTCAAGAAAAATTTTTATGCTAAAAGGAGTACAAAATGAAATGCGAATGGTGCAAGATAGGATTTGGTTCATTTTTGGCGATTTTAATCGTAGGAATTGTCTCTTACCAATTTATCACGCCTCCGCCTCCAAAAACTTTGAAAATCGCCACAGGCAAAGCTGATGGTTCGTACTATAAGTATGGAACAATATACCACAAAATCCTAAAAAAAGATAAATTTGACCTGCAAGTCATACCTTCAGCTGGTTCTGTCGCGGCACTAAAGATGTTAGAGAAAAAAGAGGTAGATGTAGCTTTTGTGCAAGGCGGCACTGCAAAAAAAGAGGATATGAAAAATCTCATGTCGCTTGGAAGCATCTATTTTGAGCCGTTGTGGATATTTTACTCCAAAAAGCTTGATATCAAATATCTATATCAACTTAGAGGGAAAAGGCTATATATCGGAGGTAAAGGGAGTGGCACTAGAGCTTTGGCTAAAGTCTTGCTAAAACAAAATCGCATAGATAGTTCAAACACAAATTTTGTAAATTTAAACGGAGAAAATGCTGAAAATGCACTCAAAAATGGCAGTATAGATGCCCTTTTTATGGTCATTTCTGCAACTTCATCGAAAGTAAAAAAGCTACTGTACAACAAAGATATAAAACTCTTTAGCTTCAAAAGAGCCAAAGCGTATAGCAAAAGATTTAACTATCTATCTCCTTTAGTGCTTGGAGAGGGAGTCATAAGCCTCGAAAAAAATATACCAAACCACGACATAACACTTCTTGGCACTACTGCTACGCTCGTGGCAAGGAGAGATTTGCATCCTGATCTCATAAGACTCATCCTAAGAGCTGCCAAAAAAGTTCACTCTAAGGCATCTATCTTTTCAAGTAGGGGCGAATTTCCAACAGAAAAATATACCCAAATCCCTATGAGCGAAGATGCACAAATCTACCTAAAAAAAGGTGATAGTTTTTTACAAAAAATATTTCCTTTCTGGATAGCAAGCACCATAGACAGAATGATTGTGATGATTTTGCCACTTCTAATCATGCTACTTCCACTTTTAAAAGGTTTTTTTCCACTATACAGATGGCGAATAAGATCCAAGATATACAAATGGTACAAAATCTTAAGAAAATTTGACGACAGGATAGAAAATGCAGATACACAAGAGCTAGAGCAAATAAAAAAAGAGTTAAAAATCCTACTAAATGAGATAGAAAAAAACAGCGACATCCCACTATCATACATGGGAGAGTACTACGATTTGAAAGTACATGTAAACTTGATTTTGGATAAAGTGAGACTGCCCAGAATTTTGTGTAAGCAACTTTTATAAGTGTTATTATACATAATATTATCTTATAAATCCATTAAGTCTATCTTCAAATATAATAGATAATTGTGAGATAATTTCACCCCAATTTG
>Ga0256840_1001222_pt1 | contig 24685 bp, 26 predicted proteins | sample 355202metaG_FD_185969 | JGI IMG/M metagenome (GOLD analysis project Ga0256840, IMG submission 185969) | Hydrothermal vent microbial communities from Mid Atlantic Ridge, Atlantic Ocean - 355-202 | ecosystem: Environmental > Aquatic > Marine > Hydrothermal vents | place: Atlantic Ocean: Mid...
TCCCCGCAGTTTACGTTCACTGCCGCACAGGCAGCTTAGAAAGCCAGTGGTTTCCTGTATTTCCACCATTTCATCGTTCACTGCCGCACAGGCAGCTTAGAAAGTTACAGAAGGAGGCCAGGAGCTTATAGAGATGTTCACTGCCGCACAGGCAGCTTAGAAAAGATAGGAGTCTATTTCCACTCCAGCATCCTCGTTCACTGCCGCACAGGCAGCTTAGAAACTGCCTAGGGTATCTCGCGAGCACCATATAATCAGTTCACTGCCGCACAGGCAGCTTAGAAATGATGTGAGCGTTGCAGAACATAAGGATTGCGCGTTCACTGCCGCACAGGCAGCTTAGAAAGGTCAACATCATCCATTAGCCAACCACACCGTGTTCACTGCCGCACAGGCAGCTTAGAAATTCTCGTGCTGTCCTGCCTGTCAACTAGTGTCTGTCCAGAAATAGTAATTTCCGGCCGGCACGATTCGGCATTAATTCTCAAATAGTATTTCCTCTAAGAAGCTTTCTCCATTATTTTCCCGCAAACTCAAGAAACTTATCCCCTGGAGCACGTTTTCAAAAAAAGAACACACCTCTCCCGTATAGCGTCACGCATGGGTCTCTGGAAAGAAATCAGGCCAGTTGTTTGCGGGCAATTGTCAGCAGGTTGGCTGACACCATGGAGGCCCACACATAACTTTTGAAGGAATCAAATTCTTTCCATGTACACCGGTCAAGACCGAAGCTGCGTTTCAACCAGGAAATGCCCGACTCAGTGCCCGCACGAAAGTTCCGCAGTTGTTTGTATACCCAATTGCTCCGACACATATCTTCCACAGCAAGCCCCCGGCCTTTGGAAAAACAAATATCCTTCAAGCCTTTTTTGTCTTTGGCACAAACCAGATTCTCTTTTGAAGCGAATCCCCCATCAAGGCACACCTTGAGCGGGTATTATCCATACAATTCATTCTGTCGATCCAGCATCATTTTCGTCAATGCCGAGTCAGCCGGGTTGCCCTCAAGGATGACACAGTCAAGTATCAGGTTTGAAGCACCACCTGTCAGGCAAATTTTATGACCATAATAGGTGTCACGCTGATCTTTACGGATGATATCGGTATGAGGCTCAAAGATGGAAACAGTTTTTTCCTGGGCTGGAACAGAGTCATCATCAAATATCCTCTGCTTCGCCTGGCAGACAACCTGACGTGCCAGAAAAAGGAAATGCAACAGATGCTCCCTGGCTCGACCGACATTTCTTTCGCTCTGCGCCATTTTTGGCGTTCTGGTACCCAGGTTTCTTTTCTTGGCCCAGCGGTAATTATCGGCAAACGTAAAGCTCAGCCTTGGTACTTCTATCTTCGGCCGTTTCATCACTCTGCCCAACACGCGGACGGCATCAAAAAGCAGATCGGAATCGTAGATGCATGGATGTTTGATTCCACCACGGTGCAGCCAACCCTAGCTTTACGCCCTTTTTCAATTCCAGCACCGTCAGCATACTCAATCAGGTTTATATTGATTTGCTCCTAGGTGCCGTCGGATACAGCCTTAATACATCGCTGCAGGGTCGACTTCCTGAACGACCTGCCGAACCCGATCCTGCAAAACCGACTATAAGCCCTTGAGTCGACAAGGTGAAAAGAAAGGTACGGTAACTGTATCCTTCCATCTGTTTGATAATAGCAGCTCGTAGAACCTGCTCGGCTGTCATACCCCTGGCTCCAACTTCATTAGTGTCAGGGCCGCCGAGATCTTGTAATACCAGATCGTATATACTACTGTTATTGCAAAGAATCTCGCTGATCCTTGCCAACTCTTTCGCCTTGGGGGTGATCAGGGGTTACCTCTACAAGGGGTAACTACTGAATGCGTGCTTTTCGCATCGTTTTTGTGGCTCCGGAAAATTATTAATCATATAATTTTGGCGAGTTACATGATTACCTGTTAGGGTTCCTTGAAAAATTAAAAGTTTATTTGTCGCACATTTCTTTAATCAAATAGTGCAATAACAGCATGTTATGCTAGGGCTGAGACATTCATTAACCTATTCTCGTATGGAGCCTCAACATGAGACAGCTTGGATTTCTCGATTTTGACATTTGCCTTGATCGCATCGATAAAGCAGGTGACCCATTGGTTCGACTTGACAATACTGTTGACTGGAAAATATTCCGCCTACTCTTGAAGAAGCGAGGAGCAAGCCCAAAAAAATCGAAAGCAGATGCCAAGGAGTTTGACGTCGTTATGTTGTTTAAGATTCTGATACTGCAATCGTTGTATAATCTTTCTGATGAGGCACTGGAATCTCAAATCCTTGATCGCTACTCTTTCTCTAGATTCCTTGGACTCCATGCTGCCAGTAAGGTTCCGGATGCAACAACCATCTGGCGTTTTCGAGAAGTTGTCTTGGATAGACACTAGTAAATTATTTTTATATCTCAACTTGCAGTGGAATGATTGTCACTCATACCTCTTAATGTCTACCAAATTTGCTAACCCTCAATTATTCATTGGAAGATACAAGTTACGTTAACCCGTTTTTTTTATTTACAGACAATTTGTTGACGATTTACATTTTACCTGTTATTAATGCTTACAATAACTATAAATACCCCTTTTATTTACGTTATAAAATGTTATATAGTAGAGTGAAGGTCTCCTAGTGGAATTCAGAGGTCCTGAAAAAGATACATGTAACAACCATCCATCAGGGTTATTAAGAAAGGTGGTTGTCCAAGATAAAAAATTATTCCAGAATTTTTGCTGTAGTGAAGCAGATTCAATCCAGTTTTGACAGCAAAACTATTAAAGGGTCGTAGGTCGTGTTTTAACGATCCGGTTCTATTACACAAAGGTTCTTAAATGAACCAACACAAAGGAGCAGTACAAAATGGCAGAAGGAACAGTTAAATGGTTTAATGATTCAAAAGGTTTCGGTTTTATCGAGGAAGAGGGAGGCAAAGATGTCTTCGTTCATCATTCAGCAATACAGGGTGATGGTTTCAAATCTCTCGATGAAGGCGCTCGAGTGACCTTTGATATTGTTGATGGCCCCAAGGGACCAGCCGCTGAGAATGTTGTCAAACAGTAATACTCTGTTTGATAATTGAAAAAAGACCTCTCATTTTGCGGGGTCTTTTTTTTTGTATTTTTTTTTATTCACCCCTGCCCCCTCTTTTGCGGACGATGGGTATGCAATGGTCGTCTTGAAAAGAGGTGAAACTTTTCTTAAAACATACCTGATTGTGAATTTCAGGCTTACACTTCAGCAAATCACAAAAAAGATCACTTCGTTGTCAACGATTCGGATCAAAATTTAAACCATTAATAGGAAAAACTCCTTGGCCAGAACAAATTATTCATACGAAAAGCGCCAGAAAGAATTGGCAAAGAAAAAGAAGAAAGAGGAAAAAAAACTGCGAAAACTTGAAAAACGAAAGGGTTCCACTGAGGAAAAGGAGGATATTTCGCAGTAGACAGTTGTACTCTTTGAGGGGCATTTATCGAATCCTCCTCCATACTCCAATCAGCTGTCGAGAATACCCCATCCCACAGCTCTCCATATCACTCATCCGAACTAGCGAATATCTTTTACCCCAACCTTTACTTTTTGTTAGACAGGTTACGATACGTCCAGCCCCCAGAGCTCCCCTCTGCCACCCGCTTCGACGGTGCTATAAAAACAGGACAGCCACCCAAGTAAGTATATATCCCACAATACGCATATAATTTATGGCAATAGTATCGGATAATATTTACATTTCTCGCAAGTCCACTTATCATAAATAAAGATTCCTGGAGCCTACTATATTTTGCCAGTACCAAAAAGTCGGGATACCATTAACTGATGGCGTCGTAAAAACTCTTCATCTGCTTCGTTGCTGCTTTTTTTTGTTCGCTTACGACGTACCCTAGTAGGCTGAAATTAAACAAAGAATATGCGCCTCACATCTGAAGATTTTTACTTATCCATCTATCAAGTGACCTTTTTTCGAGACTGTCATTAACTGAAGGATCCAGAAAAGAACCTAAATAATTTCCTGCACCTGACCGAAAAGAAAAGGAAAAAACCTACTTTTAAGAGCAGCCATCTGCCACTTAACCACCCAGGAGCAGTTAAGACCATTATATGCAATTTTGTACAGACTGTGGAGGAGTTCTTAACCTCTTTGGCAACGATACATCAAGCCTGTGTTCTTCATGCATCCAGCACAGGAAGAAAGCACCACCCCCAAAGACAGTCACCCCTGAGCAGGGCGATGGCATTCTTGCCGAATCGATTCTTTGTGTCGAAAACGGGAAAATAATTTTGCGTTCAAAGGAAGGCTGGCAGCTCTGGAGCGCACCAGTTGAAAGCCAGACAGAGCTGGCGTCAATCATGAAAGGAGCAAAACTCATTTACAATATCCGCAAAAGGCGTAAAAAGAAAAAGTGAGCGAGATCAATTAAGTTGATACATAAACTGATAATATCCTGCAATCAACGATCAATCGATGACGAAACAGCCTGTTTTTTTCCAACACGTTGATCCAGTACCTCATATCCATTGCTTCAAAGGAAGCTGTGTACACCGGTATCCAACATGTCGGGGGAGTGAGCATTACTTTAAACATACCTGGTTACGAATTTTATATGATACTTTCAATCCCCCGTAAAAAAATCACCCACAAATCCATCACGGACTCAGAGATATGAGTGTCACCATCTCCATAGGCTCCGGAAAAGGAGGTACAGGGAAGACAATGCTGCTCTGTAATCTTGCCTTACAGCTAGCAAAGAAAGGCAAAAAGGTCTGCCTTGTAGATCTTGATATCGGTGGAGCCGATGCTCACCTGCTTTTTGGCCTCTTTGAGCCAAAATATTCCCTCACAGACTTTTTAAATCGCAGCGTTGCCACCCTTCAAGAGACCATACATACCTTCTATGCCTTCAACGGTCTACAGATAATCCCGGGTACAGGAAACACCCTGCAAACCGCCAACATGAGTTACCAGGAAAAACAGCGACTGTTACGAGCCATAGGTCAACTCGATGTTGATGTTATCCTCATTGATGTTGGGGCAGGTACCAGCTATCACTCCCTTGATTTCTTTATGTTCAGTGACATTCAGATTTGTGTGACCATGCCTGAACCCACTTCAATAATGGATTTTTACAGTTTCCTGCAACTGGCAACAATCCGAAAAGTGCTCAGCAGTTTTCTTTCACACAGCCAAATAGGAATTGTCCTGAAAAAACAGACATTCTCCTCGATTACGGAGGTTTTTGATCTTGCTGAAAAAACACAGACGGGTGCAAGGCTGAAGGCTCAAGAGGCATTACGGTACTTTCATCCGCTGCTTATCGTAAACAGGGACATCCCTAACACCAAACTCAACAAGGCAAAACTGAAAAAGCTAGTGGCAAAATACCTGGGAATCGACATTCCAGCGCTTGGTGAAATCCCGGAAGACCCTGCAATCAGAGATGCCCTCAAGGCCTACATGCCTGTAATTGAACTTAGTCCAGACGCACCATCTTCGAGGGCAATAATAGAAATTTCAGAAAAAATTGATAAAATCACAGGACTTTTCAGTCGATCCACAACACCTCAAGCCTAGCCGATAGACCGCAAAACATTCATATTCTCGTCACAAGAATTGATTTTTTTCACCTCATTCCCGTTCACAGCTTGACAGAATATTTTTTATTAAGTATTTTTCTTTGTTTTGCAACTGTATTTTTACATACTGTTCCCTGTGGGAATACTAATTTAAGACAGACACATGGCGTAATTACCCCACGTTTTTCAGGGTTAATCACCTGTTTTCCCAGGAAAAACCAAGAAAATATAAAACAACTGATATGTTTGACAATTTAACAGACCGCCTGGAAGGAGTCTTCAAAAAGCTCCGGGGTACCGGTAAGCTCACAGAAGAAAACATCAAAGAATCCATGCGTGAAGTCCGCATGGCTCTTCTTGAGGCGGATGTAAACTTTCAAGTTGTTAAAGATTTCATTGCCCGAACTACAGAAAAGGCTGTTGGTCTAGAAGTCACAAAAAGACTTTCTCCTGGACAGCAGATAATAAAGATTGTCCACGAGGAACTTGTGGAACTCCTTGGTGGCACCACTGAACAGATACGTTTAGACGGTCGTCAACCTGTAACCATCATGATGGCAGGGCTTCAAGGATCTGGTAAGACAACCACATCCGGTAAACTTGCCAGGATGTTAAAGGCAAAAGGCAGAAAGCCTTACCTGGTCCCTGCTGACATATACCGCCCTGCTGCGATTGAACAGTTACAGATACTTGGAAAAAAACTGGATGTTCCGGTTCACCCCTCAACCACTGACACGAAACCAGTTGAGATCTGCCGTCAAGCATTGCTTGCAGCCGATAAGAACGGCTACGACACACTCATCTTTGATACTGCAGGACGCCTGCATGTTGACGAAGATCTTATGGGTGAACTCAAAGAGATTCAACAGGCCGTACCACTTTCCGAGGTACTCTTTGTTGCTGACTCTATGACCGGCCAAGATGCTGTCACGGTTGCAGACAAGTTTAATCAGGATCTTGAAATCAGTGGTGTCGTTCTCACCAAAATGGAAGGTGATGCCCGTGGTGGTGCCGCTCTTTCAATAAAAAGTGTCACCGGAAAGCCTATCAAGTTTGTTGGTATTGGTGAAGGGCTCGACGCACTTGAGATATTCCATCCTGATCGTATTGCTTCAAGAATTCTCGGTATGGGCGATGTTCTGACCTTGATCGAAAAAGCTGAAGCAGTAGTAGACAAGAAAAAAGCAGACAAACTCGCTAAAAAGCTCAGACAGTCCACTTTCACCCTTGAAGATTTCCTGGACCAGATCCAGCAGATCAAGAAAATGGGCTCCCTGGACCAGATCATGGGAATGATCCCAGGGATTAACAAACTGAAGCAACTGAAAGACGCTCCGAAACCGGATGAGAAGGAACTGGCCAAGACAGAGGCCATTATCCGCTCAATGACCAAAAAGGAACGCAAGAATTACATGATCATCAATGCCAGCCGCAGACAACGAATTGCTGCTGGTTCTGGCACCTCTGTTACCGAGGTAAACCGGGTAATTAAAAGCTACTCGGCAATGCTCAAAATGATGAAAAAAATGCGTGGAAAGCCTGGTCTGGTGACAGGAAAGAAACGAAGAAAAATGCCCAAGGGCATGCGTAGATAACAATAAAAGATAACGGCATAATGCCCGAATCATGGCACACTTTCGTGGGCCAGCAAAACCTGAGGATACACCCGCAAATGGCAGTTAGAATTCGTTTAACAAGACTTGGCAGAAAGAAGAAACCTTTTTATCGTATCGTTGTGGCTGACGCAGAATGCAAACGTGATGGTAAATTTCTTGATGTTATTGGTACCTATGATCCCCTCAAGGATCCCGTTGTCATCAAACTTGACAACACCAAACTTCAGGACTGGCTTGGACGTGGTGCTTTACCCACAACAACTGTGAAAAGCATTCTCAAAAAAGCTCCAGCAGCCGAGTAATATATTATGCAGGAGCTGATCACCTATATCGCCAGATCACTGGTAGATAGTCCTGATGATGTACAGGTAACTGTCACTGAAGAAGATGATACCATTCTTGTGGACCTGGCCGTCGCCAAGGATGATCTTGGAAAGGTGATTGGGAAACAGGGCAGAACAGCAAGGGCCATGCGCTCCCTGCTTTCTGCTGCTGCTGGAAAGGAAGATAAAAAGTCCCGCCTTAATATTCTGGAATAAGTTCCGGAAAAATGGCTGACAAACTTTCTTTCGAAGCAGAAAAATATGTACTGGTAGGTAAGGTAACCAAAGCTCACGGAATTAAAGGTGAGCTTAAGGTTCGCTCCTTTTCCGGGCAACTGGACAGTATCACTAGGCACAATCGCCTATTGCTTGTCTCCAGACAGAACAGCGAACCGAAACCCTACAAGGTAGAGCGTGCCAGAACTGCAAACAAAGAAGCACTGGTATTGCTTGAAGGGGTGGATAACCGTAACCGTGCCGAGGAATTCTGCGGCCTTGAGGTTCTTGCTTATAAAGACGACCTCCCTGCCCTGGCAGCTGACGAGTTTTATCTTCATGAGCTCGAAGGGCTTCTGGTACAGACTGAAGATGGCACAGAAATAGGAACCATAGATGCTTTTTTTAACAACGGGGGGCATGATATTCTCGTTGTCGTTAGTGGAAAAAAAGAGACTTTGATTCCACTGGTTCCCGGGATGATTACAGCAAGAGATGATAACAAAGTGACTATAGCACCACCACCCGGGTTGCTTGACGTAAATGCAGACAAGAGTATCAGGGGAGATAAACCCCATGATATTTGACATAGTAACAATTTTCCCAGATCTCCTTGATTCACCCCTGAATGAGTCCATCATTCGACGGGCCCGGCAAGCAGAACTGGTACATATAAACATCACCAATATTCGTGATTTTGCCACAGATAAGCATTCTATGACCGATGACCGGCCATTTGGAGGTGGCGAAGGAATGGTGATGAAACCTGAACCCCTAAGTGCTGCTCTTGACACAATTAAAGAGCGTAACGGTTCCGGTCGGGTTGTACTGTTAAGCCCTCAGGGAAGACAGTATAATCAGGAAATTGCCCGAGAGTTGGGGCAGGAAAAACATATCATTCTTATCTGCGGACGCTACGAAGGCGTTGACGAACGCTTCAGAGCAGCAAATATTGATGATGAAATCTCCATTGGTGATTACATTCTCACTGGAGGAGAACTTGCTGCCATGATTATTGTGGATTCGGTCAGCAGGTTATTGCCAGGTGTTCTTGGATGTGCTGATTCTGCCGTAAAAGATACCTTCAGCAGGCAGTTGCTAAAACATCCTCAGTACACAAGGCCAAGGGTCTTTAATGGCTGCGAGATTCCTGAGGTACTTCTTTCAGGAGATCATGCCAGGATAGAAGAGTATCGTTTTCTGGAATCTGTAAAACGAACGTTGGAACGCAGACCTGATCTCATACGTAAAGAGTTTGGATCATTTAGCAAAAGCGAAGCCAAGCTCTTGAGAAAACACGGACTCTACGAGAAAATAAAAGCTTTGGGAACAAGACAGTGAGTAATGACCAGAGCGGCTTGGATATTGTCCTCATTCACCACCCTGTGGTGAACAAGATTGGTGAGACCATTGGCTCTGCAGTTACCAATCTGGATATCCATGATATTGCCAGAGCAGCAAAGACATATGGGGTGGATAACTACTATATTGTAACGCCCTACGAAGATCAGCATAAATTGGTTATGGAGATTCTTCAACACTGGAAAAGTGGTCATGGAGCCACATATAATCCGGCAAGGGGAGAGGCTCTTGAAATGGTTAAATTGGAATTTAGTCTTGAGGGTGTGATTGAATCAATCAGCAAAAAACGTGGCTGTAAACCTCTGTTGATAACCACCAGTGCCAAAGTGCAGGAAAAAAGTTTAGGCTACGAAGAGGTGCGTGCCAGGATTGATCGCAAGAAGCCGATACTACTCCTTTTTGGCACAGCACATGGCTTGGCACCAGAGGTCATGGAAATGACAGATTATTGTCTGCCACCAGTCGGTGCAGGAACTGGTTACAATCATCTTTCGGTACGTTCAGCAGTGTCGATAATTCTCGACAGGCTGCTCAGCGTCCCGGAAAATGGTATAGCAGCATCCTGAAAATGGATGTTAAATACATTTTCAACTTTGAACCATACATATAAAAAAACAACTTTAAAATTTCAGATAGGCTGACACCACATTTTCACACTTCACCAGTGTTATTTTTTGGAAAATCCTATCATAAACTGAGAAACAACGGAAACTATCATGAGCACAATTATTGACAGACTTGAAATGGAACAGATGCGTCAGGATCACCCTGACTTTCGTCCTGGTGACACTGTAAAAGTATACATTCGCATCATTGAAGGCGCCAAAGAGCGTGTTCAGATCTTTCAGGGCGTAGTAATGAAACGCAAGAAAGCTAAAATGGGTGCCTCCTACACTGTTCGTAAAATTTCCCATGGTGTTGGTGTGGAGAAAACTTTTGCACTGCACAATCCCAGGATTGAGAAGATTGAGGTTATAAGCCGCGGGCGTGTTCGTCGCTCTCGCCTTTACTACCTTCGTGAGAGACGTGGTAAAGCAGCACGTATCCGCGAGCGCGGCATTGTGCGCTAAAAAAACAGCCCCAAAGAAAAAAACTCAAGATCAGTGTGGTCAGCAGCCACTCTCACTGTTTGATCTCCCCCGGGAGGATAACTTCTTTCTTGAGCGCAACCTGCAGCAACAGGGATACTCTGTTGTTGCAGGTCTTGATGAGGTTGGCAGGGGTCCCCTTGCCGGTCCGGTTGTTGCCGCTGCAGTTGTTCTTCCCGATACCTGTCATCATGCGCGTTTTATTGACTCCAAAAAACTCACTGCCAAAAAGCGTCAGGAGATTTTTCTATATCTCCATGAGATCCCCTGCCTCATCGGTATTGGCATTGTATCTCCCAAAACCATAGATAAAATCAATATCCTCCAGGCATCCCTGCTTGCTATGAAACGCGGTGTTGACCAACTCTCCGAACATTCCACAAAGCCCGACTTCCTGCTGGTTGACGGAAAATTTCCAGTTCCACTTATCACTCCGCAACAGCCACTGATTAAAGGCGAAACCCGATCTGCCTCCATTGCTGCAGCATCCATTGTAGCCAAGGTCACCCGTGACAAGATCATGGCAGAACTTCATACCCAATATCCGCACTACAACTTTATCAAAAATCAGGGATACCCCACCAGAGAACATCGAAATGCCATCCAGCAATATGGTATATGTCCCCATCATCGCCTCAGTTATAAGGGAGTAAAAAATCTTGACTAAGGAACGTATTACCCTTGGAAAGAGAGGTGAGGATCTGGCAGTATTGTATCTGAAGGAACAGGGAATTGATGTTAAAATTCAAAATTACAGGCAAAAAACCGGGGAAATTGATATCATAGCTCAGGATGGTGATTGTCTGGTTTTTGTGGAAGTAAAAACCAGAAAGAATCTGGCCTTCGGGTTACCATTTGAAGCTGTCACCAGAAAAAAACAGGCCCAGCTCACGCGAGTTGCCATGGATTACATCAGTCGGAACAAAATTTCTCAGCAGGCAATCCGTTTTGATGTGATCTCCGTCCTCATGATACATGGCAGAAAACCACAGATTGAACATCTCACAAATTGTTTTGAGGCGGTACCTTGGTAGTGCAGCAATACTCAAAAGTAGTACCCATAAATGACAAACGTGTAATAAAATCAGAAACAGGATTGTCTTGTAAAAAAACTTCATATCCGTGGCACGGATATTTCTTATCTTTTCAACGTGCTGAAAGCTACGGTAACAAAATAAGAAATTTATACCCCAAGGGCACCCCTGAAGGGCACGCAACGAAAGGGATGATGATTTCTTACGAGCCCATCAATACTCACTCACTATGCTGCCAATAGCTGTTACCATTGGATGTCCCTCCGGAATCGGACCAGAGATCATCCTGAAATATTTCTGCTGCTCCCACAACATGCAGCAGCAACCGCCAACCGTTGTATCAGGCGACATCGCTGTTCTGCAACATTATGCCGAAATACTGAATATCAGCGCATCCATCATCCCTTGGCAACCTGGCAATCCTGCCGGATACGAGCGAGGTCTCATTCCAGTTTATGAAACTTCCACACTCCCCAGAAAACATATCGTGCCTGGAAAATACAACTCTGAAACTGCAAATGCTATGGCCACGGCCATCACTTCTGCAGTCCATGGCATAGAACAAGGAATTTTTTCAGCGATCTGTACCTGCCCCATATCCAAAGAGGCACTACAATGCAGCGGCTACCCTTTCCCTGGCCATACAGAAATGCTCGCCAAACTCACCGGATCCCATAAGCAGGTAATGATGCTGGCAGGAAGTTCTCTCCGAGTAACCCTGGCAACTATCCATTGCAGCATAGCACAGGTGCCTGAAAAACTTAGCCAGAGCACACTTCTTGAACTTTACCATGTCACCAGTGAGAGCCTGATCAGAGACTTCAATATTCCTTCACCGAAAATTGCAGTTGCAGCACTCAATCCCCATGCTGGTGAAGCTGGAATGTTTGGTAACGAAGAGCAAACACTCATCAGCCCTTCCATAACAAGAGGGGTACATGAGGGAATCAATCTCCATGGCCCTTTCCCCCCTGATACTATCTTCAACAAAGCTGTGAAAGGTGACTATGATGCAGTCATCTGCATGTATCACGACCAAGGACTTATCCCCTTCAAACTGCTCCATTTCAAGGATGGAGTTAATGTGACACTCGGGCTCCCTATTGTCAGGACATCTGTGGATCACGGAACGGCCTATGACATCGCTGGAAAAGGTCTCGCCACTCCAGAAAGCCTTATTGCCGCCATTCAACTGGCTCAAACAATAATTACAAACCGAAAAAGGCATATATCATGACGTCACAGAACAGCCCAGGCTCCCTTATTGTCTTTGAAGGAACCGATGGTACCGGGAAATCTACCCAGCTCGACCTTCTACACTCTGTACTTCAAGATAAGGGATTTGAGGTGGTTGCCACCCGGGAGCCCACCGAAGGAATGTACGGAAGACAGATCAGGGATCTTTATAATAATCGTAAAAAACTCAGCCTGAATGAAGAACTGGAACTGTTCCTGGCAGACCGAAAAGAGCATATAGACACTCTTGTCACACCTGCTCTGGCCTCAGGAAAAATTGTTCTCTGTGATCGCTATTACCTCTCAACAGTAGCCTATCAGGGTGCTGCGGGCCTTGACCCTTCAGACATACTCAAACGGAACAATTTTGCTCCTGTACCCGACCTTGCCCTTCTCTTGTATGCCCCTATACAAACTGGAGTTGAGCGTATAACAAAAGGCCGCGGCGACACCTTAAATGATTTTGAGAAAGAGGACTATCTCCAGAAAGTGGCCCGGCAGTTTGAACAGTTAACCCTTCCCTGCATCCGGAGAATTAATGCCTCCGCCTCAATTGATGCGGTTCACAGAACAGTTCTGAACCACGTCTTGCAACTCCTCGAAAAATGATGCTATTACCTAAAAGTCCTTATCCTCTGTTCGTCTGTGTCCTTGTCATGCTGCTCTTCAACGCTTGTGCACACATCAGTCCTGAAGGAGTTAATATTACAAGGCCCCAACCCATTGTAGATGAGGAAGACCAATATCCTTCTGCAGAACACCCGGACAGTTCCTGTTCCTACTTTTATTTTCTCTGGGGAACACATGCCGAAAACAATACACGCTACAGTGAGGCTGAAGAGGCTTTTGAAAAGGCACTGATCTGTGATCCGGAATCCCGCTATATCATCCGCAGGCTCCCTATTCTGCTAATCAGGATGGGAAACTATGACGGAGCTGCCTCATGGCTGCGTAAAATCATCAGGAAATACCCGAAGGAACTCCAAGACAGGCTCCTGCTTGCACGTATCTATATTCGCAATAATGAAACAGAAAAAGCCATTGGACTTTACAATGAACTCATCGCCATGTCACCAGACGATGAAACACTTTTTCTTCGGCTGGGCTTCCTCTATTCAGAACAAAATCAATTACAAGAAGCAGAAAAAATATTTCAGCAGGCTCTCAAGATCAATCCTGAATCCCTGTTTGCCCATCTCTATTTTGCACGATTATTGGCCCAAAAAGGTGACTATCGTGAAGCGGAACAGTGGTACGAGAAAACGCTTGCCATCAACTGGTCAGCAGAACTTGCTTATGAATTTGCTTTATTTTACGAAAAACAGAACGACTTTTATAAGATGAAGTCCCTGTACCACACAATTTTGAAAAAGGATCCGGGAGATATCCGTGCCGGACTCGCTCTAGTCCACACCCTGCTGCTTCAGGACAAGGAAGATGAAGCGCTGCAGGTTCTCTCAGAGTTAAGAGGATATAGTGAGGATCCAGTGCAGATCGATATCATAACTGCAAGACTCTATCTCCGTGCAAAAAAACTTGATCAGGCCGCTGCGATACTAAAGCCCATGGCACTGGAGCAGAACGACTCTGAAGCGACCTATATGCTTGCGGTAATCTACTACAAGCAGGACAAAAGCAGTATGGCCATGGAATTACTCACTACTCTTAAAAAGGGAAGCAATAAATTCGAAGAATCACTCTATCTGCAGGTTCGGATCCTCATGGAAGACGGGCTTGACAGCCAGGCTATCCATATTCTGAAAAATGCTATTGAAGATGAGGATATTGCAACGCCCGGACTCTATACTCTACTGGCATCACTTTATATGGAAAGAGAGCAATTCCAGGAATGTGCGGCACTGCTGTCTAAGGCTCTTCTCAAACACCCCGACAATGCCCAGATCTACTTTGAATATGGCCTTCTCCATGAAGAAACCGGCTCACGCCAGCAGGCCATCATCGCCATGGAAAACGTTCTGAAGGTCAACCCTGATCATGCAGAAGCGTTAAATTACCTGGGCTACACATGGGCAGACAACAATACAAACCTCGTCCAGGCTCTGGAGTATATCAAAAGGTCAATGTTACTTAAACCAAACAACGGTTATATTCAAGATAGTCTTGGTTGGGTTTATTTCCGAATGGGAAAACTGGATCTTGCCAGGAAAGAGATACTGAAGGCCCTTGAACTGGAGCCGGAAGATCCAAACATCCATGAACACCTTGGAGATATATACAAAGCACAGGGTTTTCCCGATAAAGCAGAAAAGTCCTATAGAAGGGCTCTCGAACTGTACCAGGACAGCAGCGACGAAACTCGACTGTTAAAGAAAATTAATGCTGTTCAATAATGACAATCTCCCAAAAAGGTCAATTGAGAGATGACTAAATAAAAAACTTCAGATAGGAAGTGCGTATTTTTTGTTTGATTTCGGCGTACTAGGCTACGTCGTAATTGAACAAAAAATGCAGAAACGAAGCGGGTAAAGAGTCTCTACGACGCCATCAATAATGTCTGGAACATTATCGGTATTCCCCCACAGGAGTGTGAGTTGATCTTCCTTACAACACTAAATCAATATGTTGAACGGTAACCACTATACCATTAACATGACTTCAAGAAGAGGCCTTGCCAAAACAAGGAACCTTGTTCTGCTTATCATCTCCATCGCTGCGGCTTCACTTCTCAGTGCTTGTGCCACCCCACGCTGGTCTGAGATAGCTCTTGATGAAGAAGTTCAAATAACTGATATTGTGTATAGGATGCAGGAAGAAAACAAACTCTGCCCCAACAATCTTGATGCCGAGGCCACTGTTTTCTGGAAAACGCCACTCTCCAGTTCTGGAATCAATGGTTACCTGCAGCTTCGTTCTCCCTCCTTTGTGAAACTCATCATCAACAGTCCGCTTGGCATGGTGTTATATGCCTTTGCAAGTGATGGGCAAAGCTTTCAAACCCTGGATATCAGCCAGCGTCGTCACATCAGTGGAAACCTGCGAACCCTTGCCATTCGTAAGAACGTGCCGGTTATCCTGGCACAGGGTGATCTATTTGCCTATATCATTGGCGCTCTTCCAGCAGAACCACTGAAAATCAGGAAAATTACCAGAGACAGTCGTGACCAGACTGTCTGGCTCCAGCTCGACCAAACAGGTAGGAATAAAACCTCTGACAGCCGATGGCTCCATCTTGATATTCACAAAAGACAGGTTCTAGGTTACCTTTTTCTGGATAACGAGGGCTCAGTGATTGCAGACATAACTTATAAGAAAATGGATACAATGCAGAACAGCTGTATTAGCCCTGAACATACAACCTTGATAACAGGGCTGCAGTGGGGAACTGAAATAACACTAAAACTCAAGGATATCAGAACAGATACCCCTTTTGAAGATGCTGATTTTTCTCTTCCGGTTCCTGATAACTACTACAAACAACTCCAACCCTGACAGCTCTCCGGGGGAATCTCTTTGGAGTCACAGAACGAACATCGAAACACCGGGTAGACCGCCCAATGTCTTCAGGGGTTATTCCAGTTTCATTTTATCAATGGGATCATAAGAGTTTACTATAATCACAAAGAGATCATCCTCTTTGAAAAAGACCTGCTGTAAATCATAATTCTTGTTTGGTACCAGTTCCAGGGTCACCCGTATCCTGTCCCCATCAACCAACTGCTCAACTTCTATTTTTTCTATGTATTCGCCTTGAATCTCTTGGGTTTTGTTGACAGCATCATCAAGTCTTGTTCCGGAAAACTCACAGATAACAAGCGGTGTCCCCTCTTCTTCCCCTGTGACAACTGGAGGATAAAAACCGTTCAGCTTAAAGAGAACCATCTCTCCCTTGTTGGAAGTATTCTCATAGCTGACATCAAGGAGAAGCGGATCAACAGCAGGACTCAGGGATTCGACAGAAGCAACTTCCGATTCAACCTCTGCAGGTGTTACTTCCTGTTCACTACTTTTTTCCTCTTCAATTTTTTCTGTAACAACCTCCTTGGCCACAATCACCGTATCAGCAACGATCTCCTCCTGCTGAGGAATTTCAAGATCCTCTTTTGCGGGATAGTCCGCAGGAAAAAGCTGAATGGTAAGTATATTATTTCCATCATCAAACTGCTGATCAAAATTAAATTCACTACCTGCGGCAAGATCTATCACCACCCGGGTTTTATTGCTATGGCGCCCCATGCGGATTTTTCGTATCATCTTACCATGGGCATCAATGGAAGCTGGCACACCTCTTGCCATGCGTGTATCAAGAAAATCAAAAACAACACGCGGATTTTCACCTTTTAACGCAAACACCTTGGGTAACCAAGGGCCATTCAGATGAAAAATAACTGCCTCTACCCGTCCATCATCTTTTTTAAAATTCACCTTTTCTATCACCCCATCTGCAGCATGCAGTGACCCGCAAAACAGAAAGAGATAAAACAACACACCCAAAGAAAAAACAACTTTACGACTTTTCATAAAAGATACCTATGTAACCCTCTATTTTTTAAGGAACAAATCAGATACTTTCTTGCATACCTTATCCCCTCTTGTAAAGTCAACCTATTTTCAGTAAATGACTAGCATGGAATACAATAACCCCCCGCTTCTCAGCCGATTTACTGCTGATCAAGCCGGACCTCACAATCAAACAGATGCCCCCATGAAACAAAACTTTGAGCAGCGCGAGACACTTCCTTTCGTTAATAAACCAGGACGTTACCTTGGACACGAGTATAACTCCATTGCAAAGGAATGGGAGGAAACAACCATACATTGCGCCTTGATCTTCCCGGATTTATATGAAATCGGCATGTCCCATCAGGGCCTGCAGATACTGTATCATATTTTAAACAATGAGAAAAATATCCTTGCTGAACGCTGTTACTGTCCAGCCAAGGATATGGAGGAACTTCTGCGATCTCGCAACCTGCCCCTCTGTTCCCTTGAAAATAATCGCCCACTAAAAGACTTTGACCTCATTGGAATAACCCTGCCCTATGAACTCTGTTACACCAATATCCTGACCATCCTTGACTTGGCCATGATTCCTCTGCATGCGTCCGAGCGTAGCGAAGAAATGCCCATTATCCTGGGCGGTGGATCATGCAGCCTGAACCCGGAACCAGTGGCAGACTTTTTTGATGCAATCCTGTTAGGTGATGGAGAAGAAGCCATACTTGAGATAGCAGACTCCATTCAAAAAAGTAGGAAAGAGAACCTCTCCCGGGCAGATCTCCTGGAACGACTCGCTATAATTCCCGGTGTTTACATCCCATCCCATTTCCAGCCAGTCTACAATGAAGATGGTACTATACAAGCAATAAAAGTACTGAATCCGGCCAGCGATACCATAACCCGCCGCGTGCTCAGTGACCTTTCTCAATTTGACCATCTTCTCCACCCCCTTGTCCCAAACTCAAAAATAGTTCATGACCGACTGGGTGTCGAGGTGGCACGGGGATGCACCAGAGGCTGCCGTTTCTGTCAGGCCGGAATAATCTACAGGCCGGTGAGGGAGAGAAGCCCTGAACAGATATTTACACTCGCCGAAAATGGCATTTTGAACACCGGATTCAATGAACTTGCTCTACTCTCACTTTCTACTGGTGACTATTCATGCCTTAATTCTGTCCTGCCACAGCTTATGAACAGATTTGCAGACGAGGCAATCTCCGTATCCATGCCTTCCATGCGGGTTGGCACCTTGACCCAGAAGCTCATGGACCAGATCAAGCGGGTCAGGAAAACCGGATTCACCCTTGCCCCGGAGGCTGGCAGTGAGCGACTGCGCCGGGTTATTAACAAGGGTATTACTGAAGATGACCTCCTCGCCACCTCCAGAGATGCTTTCGGACTTGGCTGGAAAGTCATGAAACTCTACTTTATGATTGGCCTGCCCACTGAAACCGAAGAGGATATTGACGCCATTGCCGAACTTGCAAAAAAGACCAAGCAGATCGGAAACCAAGCCGGTGGTGGTGGACGTCAGCAAATCAATGTAAGCATCGGAACCTTTGTTCCGAAACCACATACCCCTTTTCAATGGGACGCCCAGATTCCCATTGATGATAGCAGGGCAAAGATATCACGTCTTAAAAAGATACTCCCACGAAAAGGTATAAACCTGAAATGGCACGACCCGGAACAGAGTCTTCTTGAAGGTGTTTTTTCTCGTGGGGACAGGCGTCTGGCAAAACTTCTTGAAACTGTCTGGGCCAAGGGGGCACGCCTTGATGGCTGGTCCGACTACTTTGACCTTTCCCAATGGCGGGAGGCTGCTGAAGAATGCTCTCTGGTACTGGATGATTTCCTGCGCAAAAGAAACTTGGATGAAATTCTTCCCTGGCAGCATCTCAGCAGTGGTGTTGACCTTTCCTTCCTGAAACAGGAGTTGGAAAAAGCTCACCAGGAAACATACACCCCTGACTGCCGTTATCACGCCTGCCAGAAATGCGGCCTCTGTGATTTCAAAACCATTAAACCCATTGTCATTGACAGAAAACAGGAGATGGGAGATACCCCCCTGATCACCCAGGGCAATCACCAGAAAACTCCTTTACAACACACCCCCCAGGGACAACATTTTTATTACACTGTTACCTATTCCCGCCTTGGAGATATCTGCTACCTCGGCCACCTGGAAATCCTCCAGATAGTCTTTCGCATTCTGCGCAGGGCACAGATAAAAACTAATTTTTCCCAGGGATTCAACCCTTCTCCCAAGGTCTCTTTTGGGCCGGCCATGCCCGTGGGAACCCAGAGCGTGGCTGAATATTTCATAATGGACCTGCCGGATCCCCTTGAAGACCCGACGGAAACCATGGCCCAGATGAACAAACAGATGCCCCCGGGATTGAAAGTTCTGGAGATCAACCTCAGTAATGGCAAAGTTCCCCAGGAAGTTGTCAGTTCGTATAAGATAACACTGCACCCCAGCCTTTCGGCTGAGGATCTGTCCTTGATAAAAGCATTTCTTGATACTGAACACTTCACGTTAAAACGAACAAGGAAAGGAAAAATAAAGGAGATCGACTTTCGCCCGATGATCCAGGAGATTACTGTCCTTGATGATGGCAACATTACCCTTGAGCTTATCAGCAAAGCCAGTCAGGCCAGTGTCAAGCCACTAGAGGCTGTTAGTGCAATTATCGGAAAAGACCAAGCTGAACTCCTGGCCTCTGTCGTTATAAAAACCGGATGGAAAAAACTGTAACCAGCCAAGGAGATACGAGTTTTTTCAACACACCTGATTGTACATTTTGTCCTTGACATTTCAAGATGTTATCAAAACAATAATTACAAATCCGGCACTGATTCAAGTAACTAATTCTATTGCCTCAACCCTTCCCCTTATGGTACGGGTGTGTATACATTTTTAATCAGTATCCTGAACCCGTCACGAATTCAGGAGTGTGGGATAACGCTATACCATCCCCCATTTTTCAAACAAGGAGAACACCATGACAACCAAAAAGATTATCCTTCGCGATGATGAAATGCCAACCCAATGGTATAACGTAGGCCCCGACATTCCAAATGGCCTATTACCCCCCCTTGATCCGGAAACAAAAGATCCGATGGGCCCTGAAAAACTTGGTGTTATCTTTCCCATGGCTCTTCTTGAGCAGGAAATGTCCGATAAACGCTTCATTGACATTCCGGATGAAGTCCTTGACGTCTTGAAGATCTGGCGCCCTGCCCCTCTGGTACGTGCCAGAAGTCTTGAAAAGGCACTGGGAACAAAATCCAAGATCTACTTCAAAAATGAAGGCGTATCTCCGGTTGGATCTCATAAACCAAATTCTGCAGTTCCCCAGGCATACTACAATGCCAAGGAAGGAATCAAACGCCTGGCAACTGAAACAGGCGCCGGACAGTGGGGCAGTGCCCTCTCCTTTGCAACTCAGAAATTTGGTCTTGAATGTAAAGTCTACATGGTCCGGGTTTCTTTTGACCAGAAGCCATACCGTAAATCGATGATGCACACCTTCGGAGCAGATATTGTTGCAAGCCCAAGTATTGATACCAACATCGGACGCCAGATCCGTGAAGAATATCCAGACACCGCTGGTTCTCTCGGCATAGCCATTTCTGAAGCCATTGAAGATGCCGCTGGGCGGGATGATACCAACTACGCCCTGGGTTCTGTGTTAAACCATGTCATACTGCACCAGTCCATCATCGGTCTTGAAGCCAAAAAACAGATGGAGATTGCCGGCGATTATCCTGACGTAATCGTTGGATGCTGTGGTGGAGGGTCCAACTTTGCCGGTCTTGCTGTCCCCTATGTACCCGACTACCTTGAGGGCAGAAAGATCCGCTTTGTCGGGGTGGAACCCGCGTCCTGTCCTACTCTTACCAGGGGAACCCTTGCCTATGATTTTGGTGACGTCGCTCAAACCACGCCACTTTTAAATATGTATACCCTGGGCCATGATTTCATTCCTCCTGGAATTCATGCAGGCGGTCTGCGCTATCATGGAATGGCACCTATTGTTTCTGCAATGGTACGTGAGAAAATAATTGATCCCATCAAAGTCCATCAACTTGAATGCTTTGAAGCTGGTGTTCTTTTTGCAAAAACAGAAGGTATAATTCCTGCGCCGGAAACCTGCCATGCCATACGCGGTGCCATCATAGAAGCCACCCGTGAGCTTGATAAGCCCCAGACCATTCTTTTTAACTTTTCGGGACACGGCCTCATCGATATGGGCTCCTATGACAGATACTTTTCAGGGGATCTTCACAATTACGACTACCCCAAAGAAGCCATTGAAGAATCCATGGCAAAACTGCCAAAGATATAACAAGCAGTCCGCTGTGCTGGCAGAACATCTTCAAAAACGACTCCGGGAAGCATATCGCTTGCCCGGAGCAGTTCTTCTTATCCTCGTCTTCATTGCTTTTCCACTTCAACTCAATGCCAGGGAAATACCCGAGCTGAACAAGCTGATAACAAACGGTGGCTACGCCCTTCATAAAAAGGGGAATACCCTTCTTTCAAAAAACCTTCGCACTACTTTCATCCCAGCTTCCACCATCAAACTGATAACCTCCCTAGCGGCCCTTGAAATACTTGGCCCTGATTTTCACTTCAGTACTGACATTTATCTTGATTCAGCAAATACTCTATACATCAAAGGATATGGGGATCCGTTTCTGGTTTCGGAAAAGATACTATTAATAGCAGAAAAAATAGCCTCATTCGGCATCACAGACATCAATAATATTGTACTCGACAGTTCTGCCTTTTCCTTGGAATATAAACAGACTAAAGGGGCCGGGAACTCCACGAACCCTTACGACAGCAACTCATCTGCCCTTGCTGTCAACTTTAATGCTTTACCCTTACAAATAGTACAGGGGGCAAAAATCAAGTCTCCGGAACCGCAGACACCATTTATTCCAATAATGGGTGTCATCGGCAAAGAACTCAGTTCAGGGTTTCACCGCGTTAACATAGACGCATTTCCACAAATAGGTTCGATCTCAAACAGTCTCACCTACTGTGGTCAACTCTTCAAAGCAATGTTGGAAGAGCAGGGGATTAAGGTAAAGGGGGGAATTTCCCACGAAAAAGTTCCTTCCGGGATACCTCTTTTATTAAGATTCAACGCCGCAGAAAGTGTCGCCGAGCTTGTGGAATCCTGTCTTTTTTCCTCAAATAATTTTATGGCAAACCAGCTGTATCTTGCCGTTGGCGTGGCCATATACGGCTTTCCGGCTACATGGGAAAAAAGTCGCCTCGCAATGAATGATTTCATTCAAAACAACCTCAAACTCAGCAATGACCAGGTAATCATGGTTGAAGGATCCGGACTTTCAATGAAAAACAGGGCCACTCCTGAAGCCATGATAAAAGTCCTCCGCAAGTTTCTTCCTTATGCAGCTCTTATTCCTGTTAAATATGGTGTTCGTATGAAATCCGGTACCCTCAGAGAATCCGGAGTATTTTGCTACGCTGGCTATTTCAATCGTGGCAAGAGAAAAGACCCCTTTGTTATTCTCCTCAATCAGAAACAGAATGGTCGAGATAAAATCCTGAGAATACTCTACCAACAATAAGTCCCCTTCTTCCATGTACCCTCCGGTAGTGGTGACAATTTTATTGACAACCACCCCTCTCACAAATCCGAAAAAAAAGCCCCACCTCCCCCCTCCAAAAAACAAATTAAAAACATCCATCAACTATACGACTAAAAAACAATGCATAATATAGAGACATAGCGTAATCAAAGACACCCACGTAGCATTTTAGCTGCTGTACCCATGAACAGAACTCTTTTTTGACACGAAACAACCGTTCAATTTATTTGCACCCATACAAAAGAAAGTCGAAATCTATTATCCCCGAAGCAACAATAATTTAGATGTTTATTTAAGAATTGGATCATATTTTGCTATCCTTTTCTCCAGACGAACAATTGTGCAAAGAATTTTGTCTTTGCATAAACATGGCTCTTTTATTTGGAGGAAGTATGAAGAATAAGATGGTAAAGTTTATCCCTTTTGTCATCATGGCATCATTCCTGATGACCGGATGTAATCAGAACACCAGCAATACCACCGCAGCAATCAAACCTGCAGTAACTACCCAGGCCCAAAAGCCTATGGGACCAAAGTACAAAGGAAAAATCTCTGGAAAATCCAACAAGGCAAAAAGCATATCTATTGTTGTTGGGAAAGATAAAGAAGCCAAGACCATCATGGTCAAGTTTGATGACAATACCAAAGGTGTCGAGCACGCTTCAAAAGGCCATGCCGCAATAATCTTCTATGAAATGAGAGATGGCCAGCCATGGGCCACAATTATCAAACCAAAACTGGCTAAGTTACCGCAGGATGTCACTGAAATCAAAACAGATGAGCTGAAATCACTCATTGACTCAAAAGCTGATTATACTCTCATCGACGCCCGTCCTGCGAAACGATACGCATCAAGTCATATTCCAGGTGCCATTTCTATCGACACCAAAGCTTATAAGGATAAGGCTGCTTCCCTGCTGCCAACTGACAAAAATAAGTTACTGTTGATATACTGCGGAGGTCCTACATGAGGCATGTCAACTAAAATCGCCGGTCTGGCGAAAAAAGATGGCTACACCAATATTCGCGTATACCTTCAGGGGCAACCTGCCTGGGTAAAAGCTGGCAACCCTGTATATGCAAGCAAGGGAAATATTGAAAAAGGTAACATTGTTCTCATTGATTTACGATCCGCCGAAAAAGCCAAAAAAAGTCGTATCGCACGTGCTATATCAATTCCATACAATACACTGGACGATCGCATTGAGGATATCCCTAAAAAGGCCCCTGTCGTTCTCTATAGCGACTCAGCTGAAGAGGCTGCTGACGCCCTTGAGGATCTCCGTGATGAAGGATTTAAGAAAGTTTCCCTCGTTCCTGGCAATTTCAACGGGTGGGTTAAATCTGGTGGTAAAACAACCCGTGGACCAATTGTTACTACTATCAACTGGACAAGAAAACTTGGTAAAGGAGAAGTCAGCAAGGATGATTTCCTGAAAGCAATCAATGGAGCTGATCTCAATGCCATTATCTTAGATGTTCGTACACCTGACGAAGCAGGAGAAGGTGGATTTGAGAACGCAATTACAATACCACTTGATCAGGTAGGTGCAAGACTAACCGATATTCCAAAAGGAAAGAAGGTTTACATTCACTGTACCACCGGAGCCCGGGCAGAAATGGCTGCAGAGGAACTCAAGAAAAATGGCTATAAAGCGCTTTTCCTGGTTGCTGAGGTTAAGTGCAAGGAAGGTGACTGCAGCATAGAAGACTAACTCTAAAGGACTACAAACTGTTTACACATAGCACTTTCCAGGCAATATATTATTGATCTGTTGTGATCACCCCCCCTCCACAGGAGGCGGAAAACCGCACCGTTTTCCGCCTCCTATGTTGTTTCTACAGAATGCTGTTGAGTGGGCTGCCGCTAAGTGAATTTTTCCCTCATGGTAAGCAGGTTCAAAGAAAACCGCATGCGCTAACAGCGTACACTCAGAAAGGAGACGAAAGATCGTTCCAAACACGCATGGTTTCTGATTATATAGAGCTTCCTCAATAAGTCATCCAGCTACAAGCTGAATGGATTTTACTGGCATGAGCCAGTCCGTAAATTTAGCCAATATTTTTACCAAAAGGGCCAATTGTAAAAATCCAAGAGTCTTTTTGAGTTGGACACAGCAAATCCTGAAG
>Ga0256840_1001223_pt1 | contig 24674 bp, 24 predicted proteins | sample 355202metaG_FD_185969 | JGI IMG/M metagenome (GOLD analysis project Ga0256840, IMG submission 185969) | Hydrothermal vent microbial communities from Mid Atlantic Ridge, Atlantic Ocean - 355-202 | ecosystem: Environmental > Aquatic > Marine > Hydrothermal vents | place: Atlantic Ocean: Mid...
AACCATTTTAGCTTTGAATTCTGCTGTATAAACTTTTCTCTTTTTTGCCATCTTCTGTCCTTTTATTGTTGCTTTGTTTATTGTACTGTTATAAATTTAAATTTGTCTTATTTTTTGGGGTATTATAGAGAAAGATAATAATTGTCGCTCATTCTCTGTATAAGAATGATGCTAAATATGTTAAAATAGTAGATACTTTAGAGGTAGAAACTATGGAATAGTTTAGACTAGTTTTTGTTACTTTTGGTATCATTGTTGTGTTTTATTTAAGGTGGCGACTGACCCTGAACCAATATCGAGAATCATCTCTTCCTCTTTTGGCTCTAAAAGCTCAAGCATATCTCGCAACTAGGAATGAAAAAGGTTGGGTTGATGTTTTTTAGAGGAATTTCGAAGCAATTTTCTCACCTATTTCGACCGAGAATCGATCCGGATTTGTAAGTTTATTGGTTGAAATTATACCCTTTTATCGCTTCCAAAGTGCCTGTTCTTGGGGCTTTTTAGTTTTTTCAGGGGGACTACTTACGTCTTATCTGATGGAATATACTGAAGAATGGGAGGTGGAGCGTAGCTATATTCAACCACAAAAGCTGGAACTTGTGATGATTAAGCGTGAAGAGTTGCTGCAAAATACAGCCTAATATTGGGAGGAGTTTGGAAATTGCGAACATTTAACTATTTTTGTATGGGAAATTGAAAAAAGTTTTAGTTGAAAAAATACAGATATTATAAAGCTATAAAATAAAACTCTCTTTTACATAAGGGCCAGTATCCACTCTTTTAATTTTAAAAAACTTTTTTTATCTTTGTTGCTGATAAAAATTGCTGGTTTATTTTTTCTATTTTCTTTGACATCTTTTTCCATAAGTTTTAGATCCACATCTACATAAGGAGCAAGATCAGTTTTGTTAACAACTAATAGATCACAAAAGAGTAAGCCTGCACCTTTTTTTCTAGGTATGTCACCTCCTTGTGCGACATCGATCACATACATATAATAGTCTACTAATTCATACGAGAAGGTAGCTGAGAGATTATCCCCACCACTTTCTACAAATATTATATCTGGATTAAATTTTAACTCTAATTCTCTGCAAGCTTTTTCATTCATCGAAATGTCATCTCTTATAGCGGTATGAGGGCAACCACCAGTTTCTACACCAAGTATCATTTCACTACTATCTTTGAATTTACTTTTTAAATAATTTGCATCCTCTAATGTATATATGTCATTTGTTACAATTCCAATCTTATACTCTTTGCTTAATATATTTGTTAATAATTCTATTATGGAGGTTTTTCCACTTCCAACTGGTCCTGCTATTCCTATTTTAATACTCATTTTTTTCCTTTATGTTGCAAACATTTTTGGCTCTAACCTTGCATGTTGATAAATCACTTCTTCAAACCCAATATTAAAGTTTTGTATGGCACTGGAACTATTTTTTATATAATTCCCTAATTTATCATCAAATTCAAACAGTAGTTTTTGTAAATCTGATGGGCTTATACGAGAAATTTTTAAAGATGTATAGGCTGTATTTATGATGTTTTTCTTAGACCATAAAAGTAAAAATGTATCACAATTTATATCAAGCTCATAAGCATATGTACTTAATACTACCAACTCATTTCCTAGAAAATGTTTAGCCATTGCTTTTTCAAAATACTTTTTTACTACTGTTTTATTAATATCAAAATTTATCTGCTTTAGATAATTTTGTCCTATATCAAGAGAGGCTTTTGAAAATTCATAATTTAATATAGCCGAAAATTTTATATCTTCTTTTATAAGTAAGTTAAGGTTGTTTTCTTTTAATAGTATAAAAATTTTTTTTACAAATGGAAATTCAAGTTTTTGATATTGATCTATTATTAAGTTTTCAAAATATTTTTTCAAATCGGTGTAGTTTTTGACTTTTCCCAATACTATATATGGTTCTAAGCCAAAGGAATGCACAAAGCTACCTGAGGGGAAGGAGCTATCAAGTATTTGTAAAAATCTATTTAAAGATTTAGTGTGAATGGTGTGCTTTTCCATTTGGCTGAAACAATCCTATAGTCTTTGTAATTTTTACATCTAAATTATTTTTAATTTTTTCAATAATATCGGCTATTGCAATATCATCTAAAACTGTAATTTTGAAATTTTCTATACAAATTGGCTGATGGCGATTTCCTATCTCATAGGCTATTTTTGCAAAATCTAAATGATTCTTAAATTCTAATATACATATATCGTCTTTGCCTCTTTTAACTTCTATTTTGTATCCATCTTCACAAATCAAAATATCCTTTACATGGATGTGAGTGAATTTGGCTTTGATTATAAACTCTTTGCCAAGGTTTGTTACAGCACTAAGATAAGGTTTTTGCATATCAAACCAACTAAGCTCAACACTATCATCTGTTTCTAAATTTTTTGAAATTTGTATGACTTTTTTTATCATGGCTGCACTAAAATAAAAAGTATTTTTTTGCTATTGGCAATTTTGTCATATAGCTTGATTTTATAAGTTTTCCATCAACTTTTACATCATAATTTTCAGGATTTACCTCAATTTTACCTATGAAATTGTTTAATTTCATATCTTTTTTTGTGATATTTCTAGTATTTTTAACTGCAAGCATCTCTTTGTCTATTTTTAATTTTTCTTTTATATTATTATCAAATGCATATTTTGAAACAAAAATTGAACTTATTCTACTACTCGCTTTTCCAAAACTTCCAAACATTGGTCTATATAGATTTGGCTCAGGAGTTGGTATGGATGCGTTTGAATCACCCATAATGCTAAGTGCTATAAATCCACCTTTTATAATAATATTTGGTTTTACCCCAAAAAATGCTCTATCCCAAAGCACTAAATCTGCCATTTTACCAATTTCTATGCTACCCACATGTTCACTTATTCCACAAGCAATTGCCGGATTTATTGTATATTTTGCAATGTATCGTTTGATTCTGTTATTGTCGTCTGTTTGACTATCACCTTCGAGTGCTCCTCGTTGTTTTTTCATACTATGTGCAACTTGCCAGGTTCGAATAATTACTTCACCAACTCGTCCCATAGCTTGTGAATCAGAACTTGTCATAGAGATTGCTCCTATGTCATGCAAAACATCTTCTGCTGCAATTGTTTTACCTCGGATTCTAGACTCCGCAAAACTAATATCTTCTGGAATTTTTGGACTTAAATGGTGACAAACCATCAACATATCAAGATGCTCTTCTATTGTATTTTTTGTGTATGGTAGTGTGGGGTTTGTAGAAGACGGTAAAACATTTTCAAGTCCTGCTACTTTCATAATATCGGGCGCATGTCCACCGCCAGCACCTTCACTGTGAAAAGCATGAATTGTTCTCCCCTTAAAAGCATTAATTGTATTATTTATAAAACCTGACTCGTTCAAAGTATCTGTATGAATTGCAACTTGCACATCATATTCATCTGCTACGTGTAAGCATGTATCTATTGCATTTGGAGTACTGCCCCAATCTTCGTGCAATTTTAAGCCCATGGCGCCAGTTTCTATTTGTAATTTTAAAGCTTCATAATTACTACTATTCCCTTTCCCCATAAAACCAAAGTTTAAAGGCAGATTATCCACAGATTCTATCATTTTATGTATATTCCAAGTTCCTGGTGTACATGTAGTAGCATTTGTACCTGTATTTGGTCCCGTACCTCCTCCTATCATTGTAGTAATTCCACTTGAAAATGCTTCTTTGATTTGACCAGGAGAGATAAAATGTATATGTGCATCAATACCACCGGCAGTTATGATTTTCCCCTCAGCTGAAAGTATTTCTGTACCAGCCCCAATTTCCAGTCCTTCTGTTATGCCATCACAATTATTGGGATTTCCACTTTTCCCTATTGCTGAAATTTTTCCATCTTTGATACCGATATCTGCTTTATAAATTCCACTATAGTCTATAATAACAGCATTTGTAATAATTAAGTCTGCCACATTTGATGCGTTAGGTGATTGGCTCATCCCATCTCTTATAGTTTTTCCTCCGCCAAATTTGCTCTCTTCTCCATAAACTGTATAATCTTTTTCAATACGAGCAATCAAAGAAGTATCTGCCAATCTAAATCTATCCCCAGTAGTTGGGCCATACATTGAGGCATATTTTTGTTTTGATATTTTCATCTTATGCTTCTCCTAAAAAAAATTTTAATTTTTCCATAGCTTTTGATTTTGTAATGTCATCATCCAAATATCCCTCCACTAAACCGTTAAAACCACTCATATATCTTTTACCGCCAAATGCTACCAAATTTACTTCTTTTTTAGAACCTGGCTCAAACCTAACTGAAGTTCCAGATGGAATATCCAATCTCATGCCATATGCTTTTTCTCTATCAAAAACAAGAAAAGCATTTACTTCAAAAAAGTGATAGTGTGAGCCAACTTGTATGGGTCTATCTCCTCTGTTTTGCACCTCTATGGTGATTATTTTTTTATCTTTATTTAATTCAATTTCATCATCTTCTATGAAATATTCACCTGGTATTATGTTTGATTTTTTCGTAGCTATAGGATTGTGCACAGTTACCAATTTTGTTCCATCATCAAAAGTAGCTTCGGTTTGCACCATTTCTATCATAGAAGCAACCCCATCCATTACATCATCTTCTGTTAAAATTTGTGTTGCACTTACCATTAGCTCTGCAACACTTTTTCCATCCCTCGCACCTTCTATTATAAAAGAACTTATAATAGCAACTGCTTCTGGATAATTTAGCTTTAAACCTCTATTTTTTCGCTCCATTGCAAGTTTCGATGCTGTATAAATCATTAATTTTTCTTGCTCACGGCTTGTTAAAAACATTACTTCTCCTTATAAAAGTTTTTATTGTTTGCCTAAGTCAAACTCACTTTTATTTAAACTTTTTCTATATATTTTCCAAACTTTGTTTATATTTTGTTTTAATTTATGCATACTATTGGAACTAATTACTCCAATTATCATTTTTTTTGTTTTAGTATAGCTAAAACTAACAAAATTATTGGCAAAAAGAGCTTCTCTTAAATACTCATTATCCTTTGATTTTATATAAATTTTGGCAAAAATAGCATCGTTTAGCTCATGTCTTTGAAAATAATTTTTTAAGTATTTGCCATTAATATCATAGTTTTCATAATACTCAAGCTCTTTATCTATTGTAAATTTATTTCTTGCAAGCATTTGAGTAAAATCAAATATCTCAAAACTCCTACCATGACTTAATATGCTAGTGTAGAAAAATGTAGAATTTTTATCTGATTTAATATTTAATAGTTCTATGAATTTAGAGTTTTTATATAAAATAAGTTCATCATTCAAAAATTCACAGTTAGAATTACTTAACTCTATATTTATACTATTTAATCCAAAATTTCCATCACTAGGATATACTTTTGTAGCAGACTCGGTTGTGAAGATATAGTTTGAATTGAAAAGTTTTATATTGGTATTAATTTTATCTCTTGGAAAAATCCCTTCGCCCACACTAAGAAATTTTATATAGTTTTCATCTTGATTAAAATGATAATATCTAGTGGGAAGATTAAGTTTTTTTAAATTTAGTAAATTATTATTTATCGACAAAGAGATACTCATAATTATACCGATAGATATTTTTCTACAACTTCATTGCTCAATTCAGCCATATCGCCATTTGTTACTGCTCTTCCTCTCTCAATAATATAGAATTTGTCTCCATGTTTTCTTGCAAATGGTAATTTCTGCTCTACAAGTATTACGGTAATCTTTTCTACTTTTGTTAGATAATCAATAACATCACCGATTTGTTTAACAATATTTGGTTGTATTCCCTCAGATGGCTCATCCAAGATCAAAAGTTTAGGCTCTAAACACAAAGCTCTAGCTATTGCAAGTTGTTGTTGTTGTCCGCCACTTAAGTCTCCGCCTCTTCGTTTTAACATCTCTTTTAAAACAGGAAAAAGTTCGTATATTTTATCTGGCACTTTTTTTAAACCATTTCGATTTGCAAGCAATCCTATCTCAAGATTTTCTTTAACATTTAGTTTTGAGAAAATCTCACGACCTTGCGGAACATAGCCAATACCCAAACCAGCCCTTTTATCTGCTCCCAATTTGCTTATATTTTTGCCATCATATAAAATATCACCACTTTTTATAGGAAGCAGACCCATTATAACTTTCATTAGAGTTGTTTTGCCTACCCCGTTTCTTCCCATTATACAAGTACAACTTCCCTCTTCTATCTCCAAACTTAAATCCCATAGAGTATGGCTTTGCTTATAATATTGATTTATTTTATTTAGCTTTAACATTATTCACCCAAATATACTTTTCTTACTTTTTCATTTTCTTGAATACTTTTCATTGGACCCTCTGCTAAAACTGAGCCTTCGTGCAGTACAGTCACTTTGTTGGCAATACTTCTTATGAATTCCATATCATGTTCAACAACAACCACACTGTGCTCTTTGGATAAATCTGTTAAAATTTCTCCAGTTTTATCCACTTCAGCAGGTGTCATACCAGCAACTGGCTCGTCAACCAAAAGAAGCTTTGGGCTTTGCACAATAAGCATACCAATTTCCAACCATTGTTTTTGACCATGTGATAAAATACCAGCTTTTTTATTATAAAGATCTTTTAGTCCTATCAATTCGATAGTTTTTTCAATTTCATCTCTTTCTTTACTGCTCATTTTTACAAAGAGTGTCTTATAAAAACTTTTATCTGCTTTCATAGCAAGCTCTAGATTTTCAAAAACGGTATGCTCTTCAAAAACTGTTGGTTTTTGGAATTTTCTGCCTATTCCTATCTCTGCTATAGATGACTCATCCATTTGTATCAAATCAATATCTTTTCCGAAAATAACTTTACCTTCATCTGGTTTAGTTTTTCCAGTTACAACATCCATCATTGTCGATTTTCCAGCACCATTTGCACCTATGATACATCTTAGCTCTTTATAATTTATAACAAGAGATAGATTGTTTAATGCCTTAAATCCATCAAAACTTACTGTTACACCATCAATATAGAGAATTCTATCTCCTTTTCTAAATTCATCTATATTTTTACTATTTTCTTTTTCAAGCAGATGCAAGTTTATCCTTTCTTTTTATCTTGGAAATCAACCCGGCTAATCCCTGTGGCAAGAAAAGTGTACCAAATACAAACAATCCGCCAAGAGCATATAACCAAACTTCTGCAAAAGCAGAAGTAAAGTAAGTATTTGCAAGATTGACTAAAAATGCTCCAACAATTGCACCATAAAGTGTACCTCTGCCTCCAATTGCCACCCAAATAACTATCTCAATAGAAAAAAGAGGGGAGAAGACACTTGGATTAATGATTCCAACTTGTGGCACATAAAGTGCACCAGCAATACCAGCCAATATGGCTGAAACTACAAAAACAAAGAGTTTATATTGATAAACTTTATACCCTAAAAATCTAACACGACTTTCAGCATCACGAATTGCAACACATACCCTACCTAACTTTGAATTAGTTATATATCTACTGATGATATATCCAAAAAACAGAGCTAAAAAAGAGGATACAAGTAAACCAATCCTTACACCATTGGACTCCAAATTAAATCCCAATATGTCTTTAAAATCAGTTAATCCATTGTTTCCACCAAAACCCATATCGTTTCTAAAAAAAGCTAGCATTAAAGCATAGGTTAGAGCTTGTGTGATGATAGATAGGTAAACTCCATTCACTCTTGATCTAAAAGCAAACCAGCCAAACACAAAAGCTAAAAATCCAGGTACGAGAGCCACCATAATCATGGCAAAGAGAAAATTATCAAATCCATGCCAAAACCAAGGTAGTGTTTTTAAATTCATAAAAACCATAAAATCTGGTAAAATTGGATTTCCATATACTCCTCTATCACCAATTTGTCGCATCAAATACATACCCATTGCATATCCACCAAGGGCAAAGAAAGCACCATGTCCTAAGCTTAAAATTCCTAAATACCCCCAGACTAAATCTAAGGCCAATGCTAAAAGTGCATAAGTAAGGTATTTACCAAGTAAAGTTATTGTAAATGTTGAAACATAAAACAATGAATCTTTTGGTAAAAGTAGATTTGCAAAACTAACATAAGCAACCACTATAAAAAGTAGAGTCAGTACTATCTTTCCACCAATATCTTTATCTATTATCTGCAAAATTAATGGTTTTCTCTGTCTTTTATTCTTGCTCATCTCTACCCTTTTGAGGAAAAAGTCCTTTTGGTCTTTTTTGTATGAAAAGAATTATAAATATAAGTATAATTACTTTTCCAAGCACTGCTCCAGCAACCGGTTCTAAAAATTTGCTTATCTCCCCTAAGGTTATAGCAGCTATTAGTGTTCCCCATAGATTTCCAACACCTCCAAAGACTACAACCATAAAAGAATCTACTATGTAAGATTGTCCAAGATTTGGTCCAACATTTGTTAATTGTGATAGTGCAACTCCTGCAACCCCTGCTATACCAGAACCAATTCCAAAAGTAAGTGCATCTATAAGTCCAGTTTTTATTCCCATTGCTTGTGCCATTTGTCTATTTTGTGTAACAGCTCTTATCTTGAGCCCTAATGATGTTTTATTTAATGCTAGTAAAATTCCTACAAAAACTATAAAAGAAAATATGATGATATAAAGTCTATTATATGTTAAAGATAAAGCACTATTTATTTGCCAAGCTCCGCTCATCCATTCTGGTGTAACCACTTCTTTGTTTAGAGGAGAATATATAGTTCTTGCTAATTGTTGCAAGATAAGGCTGATACCAAATGTTGCCAAAAGTGTCTCTAACGGTCTTCCATAGAGATGTCTGATGATCAACCTTTCGATAACTATACCAAACAAACCGCTCACTAAAAAGGCTAAGGGAATAGCTAAAAATACAGAATACTCTATATAGTTTGGCATGATTTGCTGAAGAGTGTAAGTTGTATATGCACCTATCATAATCATCTCCCCATGTGCCATATTTATGACTTTCATAACTCCAAATGTAATTGCCAGCCCAATAGCCGCCAAAAGAAGAACTGAGCCTAGGCTTAACCCAAAAAAAGTTTTCTCTATTATCTGATAAAAATATTGAGTTTGTTTTATGGAAGCGATAGAGTTATTTGCTATTTTTTTCAAATCTTCATCTTTACTATTTCTCACAATCTCCTCTAATGTCTGCAAAGAGTAAGAAGAAGGATAATTAGATAATGATTCGACTGCCTTTAATTTTTCTTTTTTATTTCCATATTTTGCTTTTATTATCGTATCTATTTGTGTGAGAACTTCTCGAACACTTTTGTCTTTTTCATTCAAAAGTGCTTTTGAGATAATCATTTCTGATTTTTTATTTACATTTTTTAGTATATTTTGTGCTGATTTTAGCCTTATTTCCTTTGATTTTGAAAATAAGTTTAATTCTGCTAATTTATCCCTTATAATACTTCTTAATTTATTATTTACTTTTACTCTTTTTAATGAATACTTACTAACAGATTTTTCTATCTTATTGTCAAACAAACCAACAATATCATAAAGATCTCCATTTTCTTTTTTTACCACAACAAAATCTTTACCCATTTTTTTATAATACAATTTGTTGTTGAGCATTGCAGATAAAAGGATTTTAAGCTTTGGGTTATCAGAATAATTCTGAGATATTTGTTTTACAACTTTTTCTTTCAGTTTAAAGCTAAATTTTGTCAAAGGTTTTATATCATTTGCAAAATCTCCAGAAAAAAGAGCAGAACATATTAATACATTAAGAAATATTATCTTTAAAAGTGTACTTTTCATGAATTGCCTTATAGGAAGATATAGGGGAATAACATCCCCCTATTTTTCGATATTTTTATTTTTGACCTGAACATTTAGCGGTTTTTACATTGTAATTTCCGCAACTAAGTGGTTTTCTCCAATCAGAGATTAAATCTTTGCTTCCAGGTAAAAAATCACTCCAAGAATCTCCAACTACCTCTCCAGATGTTTTCCAAACCACATCAAATTGCCCATCATCTTGGATTTCGCCTATAAGAACAGGCTTTGTGATTTGATGATTAGGCAACATTGTCGCGTAGCCGCCAGTTAAGTTAGGAACCGTAACACCAACTAAAGCATCAATTACTTTGTCATGGTCAGTAGTACCAGCTTTTTCAACGGCTTTTACCCACATATTAAACCCTATATAAGTAGCTTCCATTGGATCGTTTGTCACAGCTTTTGGATCTTTTTTGAATTTTCTCCATTCAGCAATAAATTTACTATTGGCAGGAGTTTCTACGCTTTGAAAATAATTCCATGCAGCTAAATGACCAACAAGAGGTTTAGTATCTAATCCTGAAAGCTCTTGCTCACCAACTGAAAATGCTATAACAGGAATATCTTCAGCACTGATTCCTTGATTTCCAAGTTCTTTATAAAAAGGAACATTTGCATCGCCATTTATTGTTGAAACAACAGCAGTTTTTTTGCCTGCACTACCAAATTTTTTGATTTTTGAAACTATACTTTGCCAATCAGAATATCCAAATGGAGTATAATTGATCATAATATCACTATCTTTTACACCTTTTGATTTAAGGTAAGCTTTTAAGATTTTATTTGTGGTTCTAGGATACACATAGTCCGTTCCAGCTAGTACCCATCTTTTTACACCAACCTCATTCATAAGATAATCTATCGCAGGAATTGCTTGTTGATTTGGTGTAGCACCAGTGTAAAAAATATTTCTAGAAGACTCTTCACCTTCATATTGAACAGGATAAAATAAAATTCCATCTAACTCTTCCACAACGGGAAGAACTGATTTTCTTGAAACTGAAGTCCAGCATCCAAAAGTAACAGCAACTTTATCTTTAGACAATAAACCTCTCATTTTTTCAGCAAATAAAGGCCAATTTGATGCAGGATCAACAACAACAGGCTCTAACTTTTTACCTAAAACTCCACCTTTTGCATTTTGTTCTTTAATAAGCATTAAAACAGTGTCTTTTAGTACCGACTCTGAAATTGCCATTGTGCCTGATAGTGAATGTAAAATTCCTACCTTAATCGTATCAGCAGCTTGTATTGTCAAGCTTGCACCAACTATAGCTACTACAGTAAAAAATCTTGTAAGTAGTTTAATCATGTTCTTCCTCCTAATATTTATTTTTGAAAACTGTTTTCGGACAAAATTATACAAAATATATAGGATAATTTAAACATTTTATTGATTAAAAAATAATCATCTTAACTTTCGCACCAAATCCCCACTAAAAAAACAGCCAAATAGCCCTAAGCTAAATAGATAAAGGACTCTAATCTCATCTCTCTTGAAATATTATAGAATTTAAGCTAAGCATAATAAAAAACGAGTAATAAATAAGTATAAAAACATCAATATAAAGCCCTATATATGGGGGTTTTAGCTATAATATTAATATTATTTCTAGGAGATTTTATGCAAATTGAGAGTCAAATTTTAAATATAATAAATGCTAAGTTGAGAAATCCTATATACCAAATACTTCAATTGATAAATATAAGAACTATTCTTAAAAAGAGTAACTTTACTAAAATATAATGAACCCTGATATTTTGTCAAGACAAAAACCCCATAGACTTCTCTTCGCCAAATGATCCTCTTAATTCTCTCTCTATCATGCTTTTAAATTCGCTCATGGTAAATATAGGCTCATCTTTGACTGCGATATTTAGAGCAGTGTTTTTTATGACAACTTTTATCTGTCCACCGGTAAGTGGATACTTTGCAAGCTCCTCTATGGAAAAATCATCTTCATAAAGGGCGTTTTCAGGTAGATTTTTTCTAAAAAGCAGTAATCTTTGAGCAAAATCAGGCTTTTTGAACTCTATCTTGTAGTCAAATCTTCTTGAAAAGGCGGGATCTATGCTATCAAGTAGATTGGTTGTAGCTATTAGCATTCCTTGGAAGTTTTCGATCTGCTCCAAGAAGATATTTTGCATCTGGTTGTGCATCTTATCTGCACTGCTGTGGGTTGCAGATGATCTGGAGCTTAAAAATTGATCCGCTTCATTTAAGAGTAAAACAGGTGAACTTTTTGTTTTTAGTGAAAGGTCATAGTACGTGTCGAAGATTTTTCTCACATTCTTTTCACTTTCGCCCACATATTGGGAGAGTATTTTGGAGCAGTCAAAGTTAAGTATACTCTTTTTCAGAGATTTTGCCAAAGATAGAGCCGTCATAGTCTTGCCGGTTCCGGGAGGTCCGTAGAAGATGATCCTTGTTTCCAGCCCTCTTTTTCTATCAACTACTCCCCACTCTTTGAGCCTGTTTAAAACTTTTCTATCCATTCGCTTTAGGAGGTTATTGAGTATCTTTTGGGTCTTGGGGTGCAAAACTACATCATCAAGAGTAGTTTTAGGCTCAATCAGTTCAAAAATATCCTGCTCTTTTATCAAAAGACCGAGCTTTATCTTTTTCGCTTTTTTCTCCTTTGTCGGTCTTATAATCTTTTGCAAAATCTCTTCGGCGATAAAAAAACTTCTGCTTACTCCTCCAAAAGCACTTAACATCTCATCAAAGTCTATAAGAGAGTTTTCTATAAGCTTTGAACCCTCTTCAAGATATGCTCTGTTTTTTATCTTTTCGTAATCGTTTTCGCTTATTAAGTCTATGAGAGTATTCATATCTCTTAGACTTTCTATATCGGAGCTATACTCCTCTTTCAAAAGAGCTAAGAAAAGCACTCTCTCTTTTTCGCAGAGTTCGTTGTCGTTCATGATCTCTTCAACTACAAGTTCACACTCACTCTTTAAAAGCCTCTCATTTATCCTCTTCTCAAAAAGTTCAAGCCTCTCTTTTGCTCTTTTTATGTTTGGAGCATCCTCTTTAAAACTGTTTCTTAGATGAGAGAGCTTTTTATACATCTCTATCCTTAAAAATTGATCTTTTAGATACTCAAGATGGTCCAAGTAGGGCTTATCTTCAGGCAGTTCAAACTCAAAGCCGCCATACTCTAAAAGCTTTATGAAAGCAGGACTTAAAGAGATATTGGCATGTAAAAGTTCAAGCGAGGAAGTCTCGGTTATCTTCTCGCTTATGAGGGTGTTTCTTGCTATCCAGCTGAGTTCCAGCAAGTTTTTGACGATAAAAAGCTTTTTTATATATCTATACTTCTCTTCACCATATATCTCTTTTAAGAGCGCAGATACCGTAACTTCTTCAACCCCATCTATATACTTTTGGGTAAGTTTTTGCAAAACCGAAGCCTCTTCCAAAGAGCACTTCAGATGGGAAAATATACTGCTTTTTTCGATTTTTTCATTCTCTAAAAAGTTTATCAAATGCTCCAAATATTGCTCCTATATTATTGTGTGTATTTAGACTGTTTTTGTTTGGGCATATGTATATCAATTTTTTATAAAATCATTTATGATAGAAAATGCTGCTTTTTTACCATCAGCGGCTGCAGTTACAGCGAGATCGGCTCCCCTTACAGAATCACCTCCTGCAAACACTCTTTTATTTGATGTTCTTTTGTCTTTATCGACAATTATTTCTCCCCATTTACCGGTATTTATCTCTGCGGTATCATACCATGGGAAAACATAATTATCAAATCCTAACGCTAAGATAATTATATCACATTCTAAAGAAAAATCGCTATCTTCCAAGACAATTAGTTTTTTTCTAATGCTATTATCTGAATCCACGAGCTTTGTTTTTTGACAAAGTAGACCTTTAACTCTATATTGTTGATCAACAATAACCTCTTTAGGAGAAGCGTTAAATTCAAATAATGCTCCCTCCTCTTTTGCATTCACCACCTCTTTTCTACTTCCAGGCATACTTTTTTCGTCTCTTCTATAAACACATCTGACAGATTTTGCACGCATTCTTATAGATGTTCTGACCGCATCCATAGCAGAATCACCTCCGCCAATGATTACAACATTTTTATTTTCCAATATCGACTCGTAAAAATCTTGAAAAACTCTTTTTTGGGCATGTCTTAGTATATCCATTACATGGTAGACACCATGAGCATCCTCATTTTTAAGATTCGCGTTTTTACTCTTCGGGGCTCCTAATCCTATAAATATAGCATCATATTTATCTAGCATATCTTTTATCTGCTTAGAACTGTTTATGTCTGTATCCAAGTGCAAATTTAAACCAGCCTCTTGCATCCAGTTAAATCTTCTAAGTATAACATTTTTTTGTATTTTAAAGTTGGGTATTCCATAAGTCAAAAGGCCACCTGGTCTGTCTGATTTTTCAAACATATCAACCCCTATGCCTGCTCTTAAAAGAAAGGTTGCACAACTCATTCCAGCTGGACCGCTACCTATAATAGCAACTTTTTTACCAATCTTTTCTTTTTTTTGTCCATAATCCGGCATAAGACCCATTTTAAATGCCTGCTCGTTTAAATAGACTTCTATTGCCCCTATTGTTACGCTACCCATTTCTGTTTTGGCGATGGTACAAGCCCCTTGACATAAAATATCCTGAGGACATACCATCCCTAATATCTCAGGAAATGGTGATGTTTCATTGCTGCATTTAAAGGCTTCTTTGATGTTCCCCCTCTTAACCTCTTCTATCCATATAGGTATTTTATTTTCCAAGGGACAACCCGTCTTGCAAAAATTAAATTCAGAACTCATGCCTTTTAAGAGGTCAATAGGGCACTTTAAACACCTAAGAGACTGATTTTGGGCTTCATCCTTATTAAAAATATAGTATGTCGGGTTAAAATCAGAAATTCTTTGTTTTGCATCCCGTTTTTTTGGTGCCATTTTTTTTATCGTTAAATATGCCTTGTTTTGCCTCATGGACTAATCCTTTAACTCTATATGGTCTATATACATCTCTTTTCCATTGATTGTTTTGGTGTTTGAGCCTTTGCAATTCGGGCAGTAAAAATTATAATCCTCGACTATAGACTCTTTTTGACAATCTAAACATAAAATTTTTATATCTATTATATTAAGATGAAGTTTTGCATTTTTACAGATTTTACTCTCTTCTCTAAAAATTTCAAAAGCGCTCTCTAGAAAATGAGGCTCTATGCCGCTTAACTTTCCTATGTTTACAACTATTGTTTCTATCTCTTTGCCTTTTGCATGTTTTTCACATATGTCTATCATAGACATGACCACGCTCATCTCATGCATAGTGATCGTCCTTTTTTATTGCATGTAATTGGTCATAATCTATAAGTGATATCGCATTTGTTGGACATATATTTATACAAGCTTGTTTTCCGTTTTGACCGCCACATAGATCGCAAGTCAATGCCACCATTTGGCTAATAGGAGCATCATCTTTTTTGTTGATCGCCATAACTACTGCTCCATAGGGGCATACCATTTCGCAGCTTGTGCATCCTATACAGTCACTCTCATAATATTTTACAAACCCGTTTTCAAATTTTATAATGTCGATAGGACAGGCTTCAAGACAAGGGGCATTTGGACATTGCATGCACTGCAAAGGAGCACTTTTGCCATCAATTTTTATGACTTTATTCCTAGATGGTGCAATCTTATCGCCGTTTAAAAGTTTTTCATATACACTATCTACACTAATACCCATATGACTTGCGGAACAAGCAAGTTCACAATTAATGCATCCGATACATTTATCGGGATTTGCGTATATTAATTTGTTATTTCTCATATTTTTATCTCTCCGTGCAAGAGATGCAAGGATCTATGCTATTTAAAATTATCGTAACATTTTCTACTTTATCCCCTAAGATCATAACTTTTAATGCTTCCCAGTTGGTATAAGTAGGCACTTTCCATCTCATCCTAATAGGTTTTTGACTGCCATCTGTTTTGAGATAATATATAAGTTCTCCTCTTGGTGCTTCTGTTCTAACAACTGCCTCACCTTCAGGTATATGAGGTCTTTTTTCGAGATAAGTTTTTCCCCTTGGCAGATCTGAGAGGAGATCTTTGATAATTCTCACTGCTTCTATAATATCATCAAATCTCGCCATCGCTCTTGAGAGTACATCACAACCATTTCTAGGTTTTGTGCGCGGCTGGAGTTCCGGCCTAAGGGCGTAAAGTGAATATGGGGCTTTAACTCTTACATCGTTGTTTATCCCGCTTCCTCTGGCAACAGGTCCTGTAACACCTATCTCCAATGCTTTTTCTGTCGGCAATATACCAACTCCAACACACCTTTGTTTTATAATTTCATCATTTTCAAATCTCTTTTGTAGCTCTTTTATTTTTGGTATAGCAAGGTTTAGTTTCTCTAAAATATGGACTACCTTTTTTGCATCCAAATCATATTTTACACCCGTAAATAGATTTACACTCATGTCCATTCTGTTTCCCCATATAGTCTCTTTTAGATCTTGTAAATATTCTCTGGTTTCAAGAGTATCTTTCATTAGTTCATAAGAGTGAGTTAGATGAGAGAGCATAGCTAAGTTGAAAAGATTTGACGCTGCTCTTTTGATTTCGTCAGCTACAACCCTAAGGGCTTCAGCCCTTGAAGGTACTTTAATATTTGCAATTTTTTCAACCGCCATTACAAAAGTAAACGGATGATTGTTTGAACACAACGAACATACTCTCTCGGTAAGTATAAGGTTTTGCATAAAATTTCTATTGGTTACGAGCGACTCCATGCCTCTATGTATAAATCCATTTACAATTTCTACCTCTTGAACTATACTATTTTTATCCGCTACCAGCTTAAAATAAACCGACTCCTCAAGTTCCGGATGAAATGGTCCTATTTTTATCGTTTTACCCATTATTGATATCCTCTTCTACTTTTTTCCACATTATGTCGGTTTTACTTACTCCTCTTTGCAATTTGGAAAGTGGTATAAACTCATTTAATACACCTTTTGCTATCGAATAATCTAAAAAAAGCCTATCGGTATTGGGGTGACCTATAGGTTCTACTCCATACATTTCTCTTATTTCTCTTTCTGCCCAGTTTGCACTAGGAATGATAGGAGTTATTGAAAAAAACATATTATCATTAGTTTTTATCTCTACATTTAAAATAGTACCATTGATATCAAAATGGTATATTATAGTGTGAGAGCCATCTCTGTTTTTATAAGCAGTAGCAACAATACATCTGCCTTTGAAGCTTTTTATGCTGTTTGCCACGACATTTATACTCTCCTTTACTTTAAGCTTCATCCAAATAGAGTGATTCCCATAGCTATCCTTATCCTCTTTTATGGAGCATTGTTCTCCCAAAGTCTCTCTTAAAATTTTGATAAATTTACTTGTGTTCACAAATACATCCTTGTAAAATTTTCTTTTTTTCTGCACTCTGGGCATAAGTTGTTATTTAGTTTGTTTATATCATCATTTATATAAGCTTTTTTTAAGAGACCTGTTGTAGGCTTCTTATATCTCTTGTTACAAGATGAGCAATTATCGGTCTTAATATAGCTGATATTTGTATCACTATATTTTTCATCTTGATGTTTAGCGGTATCAAAGTCATTTGTGTTGTATATAGCACCAGTTGGACAGAAAAAAACACAATTTCCACAAAAGCAACAAGTGTTGTGCCATACTTTATGTTCATACTTGTCGCCAATTTTTGTTATATTGATTGCCCCTGAAGGACAAACAGTTTCACAAGTTCTGCAAGCTGTGCATAAGTTAGCATGAAGATTTATTTTTCCCCTAAAGCTTTTTGGTGCTTCAAACCCCTGTAGTATTGTATCCATTTGTTTAGAAATATTTACATTTTGAACTTTTTGATTGAGAATTGCAACCCCTTTAGCAATTCCTTCAGCGATTGATTGTGGTCTTGGTGGACAGCCTGATATATTTATATCTACATCTATCACTTTATCCGTAGGACCATTAATAGCATATGAATCCCTGAAGATACCACTAGTAATAGAACAAGTCCCGATCCCGACAACCACATACGGTTCTGAGAGTTTGTTGATGTAGCTTTTCAAAAAAGGTTCACTCCTTGCAGTAAGTGGACCTGTAATAACCAATAAGTTCGCCTGAGATATCTCTTCTGCAATTTCTACTTCTAATTTATGAAATTGAAATTTATCAACAAGTGCAGTTGCCAAAAATTCCACATCGCAACCATTGCAACTCCCTGTGTTGATTCTAAACAATTTCGGTTTTAATTTATTCATAGTAGTTGTCCATATTATTTTATGAAACACAAGTATATCATAAGAAAAGTAAAAATATATAATTTTAAGTTTAGTTCAATATAATAACTTTACAATAAAATAAAAAGGTTGAAGATGAAATATTGTAGAATTCGTCCTGAATGCTTTGAGATAGAAAAAATATTATCTAAGGATGAAATAGATATTTTAAATATAAAAAAATTTTTTAAAGATGATATTTTATATTATGATGATACCATCAAGCTTCTTATATTTAAGAGTGGAAAAGCAAAAGCTGTTTTCTATGATAACGGAGAGTCTTTTACATTACACTATCTTTTGAAAAACAGTGTATATATGTTAGATAAAAATTCTACAATAGAGTTTCTTGATGATAGTGAAGTATATTTTCTAGATTCAAAAAATTTTTCAAAACTTTTTACAAACATACTTTTTACAAATATGGTCTTAGAATCTATGGCAAAAAATATTGAAATAGAGAGGGAAATTATTTATACACTGGTTTTCAATAGTTGCCTAGAGAGAGTTGTAACATTTTTTATAGATATGGCTCATTCCATAGGAGAAGAAAGAAATAATGGTATATTGATAGATCTCTCTATGTCTATTAGCGAATTTTCAAACTTGGTTGCATCAAAAAGACAAACAGTTTCTACTATTTTAAATGAACTTGCAAATAATGGGATTATAAAAAAATATAAAAACCAAAAATATCTTATATTAGATATACATAAACTAGAGGCTTTACTTCACTAAAAAGACTACGGCTTTTAATCATCAAGCTTTCATCCCGCATAAAAATGTGACAATTTAAGTATAAAAATCTGAGAAATATTTTTTAAGCAAATTTTTCTTAAAAAAACAGTCTAATTTTAATATATTCTATGTGAGCATAGATTTTTTCATCTTTTTTTTGAATGAATATTCATTATTGTCATGTTGCTGACACTTTTTCTATTTTTTTTGTATTAAACTATATCAATCTTGAAAAAGTTCATGATTAAAGTTTAAGCTTTCGAAAGGAGAGATTGTATGGAAAAGTTTCAAACTGTGTGTCCATATTGTGGCACGGGTTGTAACGTTGACATTTTTGTTGAAAACAACAAAATAGTCAAGGCAGAGCCTACAAAAGACCATCCTGTAAATGACGGGGAGCTGTGTCTAAAAGGTATGTATGGCTGGGAGTATGTTCATTCGCCAAGAAGGTTAACAAAACCATTATTAAGAAAAAAAGATGGTGTTTTTTCTAAAGAGGGTAAATTAGAAGAGGTTAGCTGGGATGAGGCATACAAGTTTGCAGCAGAGAGAATCCAATCTACTGTTGACAAATATAACCCATCACATATTATGGGTTTCTCCTCAGCAAGGTGTCTAAATGAAGACAACTATGTATTTCAAAAATTCTTTAGAGCATTGGGAACAAATAATGTAGATCACTGTGCTCGTCTTTGACATGGTCCAACAGTAGTCGGTCTGACTAAAACATTAGGTGCTGGAACCATGACAAACGATCTTGTAGAATTTGCAACAGATGCAGATGTAATATTCTGCATAGGGACAAACACAAGTGAATGCCACCCAATTATAGCAATGCAAATGCTAAGAGGCATGAAGAGAGGGGCAAAGCTGATAGTAATTGACCCCAAAAAAACTGATATGGCAAAAAAAGCTGATATTTTCTTACAGATCCCCGTAGGAGCAAATATCCAACTTCTAAATACTATTATGAATTATATAATTCAAAATGATTTATATAAGAAAGATTTTGTTGAGAAATATTGTCACGGATTTGAATATCTCAAAGAGGCAATTAAAGATTTTACTCTTGAGAGACTGGAAAAAGAGATAGGGGCAGATCCTGAAAAAGTAAAAGAGATAGCTGAACTTTATGCAAAGGCACCAGCATCCTCAATCGCTTATACAATGGGAATTACTCAGTTTGTGGATGGTACTGCAAATGTTATGAGTCTTTCTAACCTAGCCCTTATAACTGGACAAATAGGAAGACCCGGAACTGGCATAAATCCTCTTCGTGGGCAAAACAATGTTCAAGGAGCCTGCGATATGGGTGCTTTACCAAATTGGATACCTGCTGGTAATGTCACCACCGAATATGCTCAATCTCAGGCGAAAAAAGTTTGGGATATAGATCTAAATCCAAATCCGGGATATATTATGACTGATGTTCCTCATCATATAGAAGAGGGAAGGATAAAACTACTATATGTATTTGGCGAGAACCCTGCTATGAGTGATCCTTGGACAGAACACTTTATACATGCTGTTCGCGAGCTGGAAACTTTTATAGTTCAGGATATATTTTTAACTGAAACTGCTCAACTTGCTGACTTGGTAATACCGGCAGCAACTTGGACAGAAAAAGAGGGAACATTTCTAAATACTTCAAGAGTTGTTCAACACCTTGCAAAAGCGATTGAGCCAGTAGCAGGATTGGAACCAGATTGGAAAGTTATTTGCAATATAGCAAATATAATGAGACTCAAAGGTTTTGATTTTGCAAAAGCTGAAGAGATTTGGAATGAAGTTAGAAAATTAGCTCCGAAAATGTTTGGTGGTATTAGCTATGATAGAATCAAAAAAGAGCAAGGGTTAGCTTGGCCTTGTCCGGATGAAAGTCATCCGGGAACACCTGTTCAATATGCAGACCTTAAATCTTTTTTATCTGATGGTAAATTTAGAATTGTTCCGATAGGACATGCCAACAATGAGGAAGAGAGGGAAGCTTTTGAATCAGAGATTAGAAAAAAATGTAAAATTCCTGAAGATTATCCTGTGGCTTGTGGTATGCCTAGTGCCAAACCAACTAAAGTATATCCTTGTATGTTTACAACAGGCAGAAAGGTCTATCACTATCATACGGGAACTATGACAAGAGAGTGTAAAGCATTGGAGTTTGGTGCAGATATTATGGGGGCTGCTATAGAAATCAGTCCTGATATTGCAGAATCACAAGGTATTAAAACCGGAGACTATGCAATAGTAGAAAACAAAAATGGAAAGATTGCTGCTAAGGTATTTGTAAATCCGGACTTAATAGAGGGAACGATTTTTACAACTTTCCACTACTATGAAGCAGATGGAAATAAACTAGCTGATGCTGAACACAAAGATCCCCTTTCAGGAATGAATCCACTTAAAATGTCAATAGCAGGAATTAAAAAAATAAGTGAAGAAGAGTTTAGAAACTTTAGGATTAAAGAGGATGAACTTATGCATCCTTCTCAAATGTATAAGAAAGTGAAGGAGGCATAACCATGAATCTTTCAAATAGAATAAATAATTTTGTTATAGCAGATCCTGATATCTGTATAGGATGTGCCACTTGTATGGCAGCTTGTTATGAGTCAGCCTATGAGAGGGGAAAGTTAGCTGTTCCAAGACTTGTTGTTACAAGAACAGCTAGCGGAGTTATGCCAAATCAATGTCGTCAATGTGATGATTCGCCTTGTGCAAATGTTTGTCCTGTCGGAGCATTGACATTTGGAGAAGATTATATCGAAACACATGAAGAGATATGTATAGGATGTAAAATGTGTACTCTCGCCTGTCCTTTTGGGGCTATTAGAGCAGAGTCAGAAATTATGCCTTCAATTGATAATACAATAGTGCCGGATTACAATCTAGGTCTAGAGTCCGTTCTTGGAAATAAGAGTGTTGCAGTTAAATGTGATTTATGTAATGGAAGAGAGGACGGTCCAGCTTGTGTTGAGGCTTGCCCAACTCATGCACTAATGTTTATCAATGGTTCGATTATGGATGGTCAAGTGGTTTCTCAAAAAGCAAGTGATGCTGTTGAGAGTTTTATCGAAAACAGAACAGCTTAAAAGGAGATACAATGATACAAGTTTACATGCTATTTTTAGCTGGCTGTATCATTTCCATGTTGTTATATAAACAGAATGAGACTGCAGCAAAGGTGGGATTTACCATCAGCGCAGTCGCATCTTTTTATGGTGTGATTCACTTCTTTTCCAATCTAGGAAGTGTTAGTGAATTTACTCTTGGAAATGATTTTCTATTTAACCCACACTTTGCGTTAGACCCAGTTGGGAACTTTTTCTCATTTGTTATATGTCTAATTGCATTTGCAGCTTCAGTTTATGCTATACAGTACAGTGAAGAGTATGCAAAAAAGGGAAGTTTGGCTGTAATGGCAGCACTTTATAATCTATTTATAGTTTCTATGCTATTGGTTATCTCGGCTGCTAATGTTTTTTGGTTTATGATTTTTTGGGAGACTATGACAGTTGCTTCATATTTCCTAATCTGTTTTAATGACTCAAAACAATCAATGAAAGCTACTATTACCTATTTGGGTATTGCTCACTTGGGCGGTGCTGCGATAATGACTGCTTTTTTACTTTTAGCACATCAAAGTGGTTCAATGGAGTTTTCTTCGTTTGCAAATGCTGAACTAAGTCCCGCAATGGCAACAGCTATTTTCTTGTTGGCTTTTTTTGGTTTTGGCTCAAAAGCAGGTATCATACCTCTACATGTATGGCTACCAAAAGCACACCCAGCAGCACCTTCAAATGTATCTGCTCTTATGAGTGGGGTTATGATTAAGGTTGCTATATTTGGAATTATTAAATTTTGTTTATGGTTGCCTGTTGCTAAATGGTGGGGCATAATGATTTTAGTATTTGGTGCATCTTCATCCTTAATGGGTGTTTTATATGCACTTATACAACATGATTATAAAGCACTTCTTGCTTACCACTCAGTTGAAAACATTGGAATTATTTTACTTGGTGTTGGTACAGGAGTTTATGGTATGGCTGATGGTAATTTAACTCTAGCTACTATAGGGTTTATTGCCGCACTTTATCATACACTAAACCATGCTACATTTAAAGGACTTCTTTTCTTAGGAGCAGGAAGTGTGTTATATACAACACATACAAAAGATATGGAGATTCTTGGCGGCTTGGCTAAAAAGATGCCATATACTGCGTTTGCAATGTTAATAGGAGTTATGGGAATTGCTGCACTTCCTCCATTAAATGGATTTGTAAGTGAGTGGTTTACTTACCAAGCAATGCTTCAAGGTGCTATGGGCGAAGGGTCTTTGATTAGACTAGTCTTTGCATTATCAATTGTTGCATTGGCTGTTACGGGTGTTGTTGTTATTATGCACCTTAAGATTTATGCAATTATTTTTTCAGGTAATCCAAGAGATAAAAAGATTTGGGAAAAAGCAAAAGAAGTTCCAGTCTCTATGATTATTGGAATGTATATTTTGGTTGCAGGATGTTTGGCATTTGGTTTAGGTGCTAGTTATATGGCTCAGAATATTGGAAATGTTGTAGCAGCATATACAAATGGAGCATTTAATATAGCTGATGGCATGAGTATAAAGTCTGTAACAGGTGCAGTTGTTTCTACTCCACTTGTAACACTAATTATGCTTGGTAGTATGTTAATGCCATTTTTAACACTATTTATAGTAAAAGCAAATAGAAGAAAACCAAGAGATACTGACCCTTGGGCATGTGGATACAAGTATGATACTCGTATGCAAATGACTGCTGGTCCATTTACAGGTGATATGAGAAAATTATTGAACTGGTTTTATAGACCAATAATCCATCATAAAGAGGGTTATTTTGGACCAGTTAAATATGAAAATCATGCTCAAGACATATGGTGGAACTTAATTTATGCTCCAATAATTAAATATGTTACAAAGGCTTCAAATAAGATTGAAAGAATGCAAAATGGAAATTGTAATCTTTACTCTTTATATATCTTAGCGGCACTTTGTTTAGCTCTTGGCATTAGCCAAATAATATAAGAAAGGAGTAAATTATGGAAGTAATATTTTTGATGATTATTCAAGTAATTGCAATAGCATTAGCTGCTCCTTTTTTTGATGGAGTCGCAAGAGTTTTAAGAGCAAGACTACAATCAAGAAAGGGTCCACCAGATTTTTTTCAAACATATAGAGATATAATAAAACTATATAAAAGGGGCAGGACTAGACCAAGATGTGCCCATTGGATTTTTGATTATGCACCGTACATTATGTATGGATTAGGTGCAACAATGTTGGCTGCTATGCCAATAACATACAATAATTACCAATCAATCGGTCTTTCTGATATATTTGTAATTATCTATGTTGGAGCTTTTCTAAGATTTGTTTTTGGTATAGCTTCAATAGATTCAGGAAATCCATTTGCAGCAATTGGTGGTAGTAGAGAGCAAACTCTTACTATTTTTGTAGAGCCTGTTATGATGATAAGTTTAATCGTTGTTATGTGTTTAGCAGGAACAAGTGATTTAGTAGATATAAGATCAATGGTAAGAGCAGGGGAGATAGGCTACTTTATGCCAGCTTTCGCAGTAGCTTCTATATCATTTCTATGGGCTATGTATGTTGAGAGTGGAAGAAACCCTTACGACTTAGCCGAAGCTGAACAGGAACTTCAAGAAGGTCTTTTAGGAGAATATTCTGGTAGTGATTTTGGTATTACTCATGCCGCATTTATACTTAAACAGTTTGCAATGATAGGGATGTTTTTATC
>Ga0256840_1001224_pt1 | contig 24656 bp, 19 predicted proteins | sample 355202metaG_FD_185969 | JGI IMG/M metagenome (GOLD analysis project Ga0256840, IMG submission 185969) | Hydrothermal vent microbial communities from Mid Atlantic Ridge, Atlantic Ocean - 355-202 | ecosystem: Environmental > Aquatic > Marine > Hydrothermal vents | place: Atlantic Ocean: Mid...
AAATAACTTTACACCTATCCTAATTATGGTATTCTATTGTGTGATTCTTCATTGTGAAAAGTATACCTGAGCCACTTATCAGGCCATCCACATATTCACATCCCTCTTCTAAAATAGAACCATGGAAACAAATGCTATCTTCAGATAATGGCAAAAGTCCCCAGGTTTCCCGGTGCCTCTCCTGCTTGTTTCCTGTCATCTTGTCTCTTTTGTTCTGCAGTCAAGCATACGGTGCAGCTAAAAAGATAGATGTCGTTGACAGAAGCAAAGCCAAAGAAGTAATCAAAGGTGAAAAACACAAATTCCCCCTGATAGATCAGGCAACTGAAGACAGTATTGATAAAGGATACGACCGAATTTCAAATACGGTTATCAGTGCAGCAACATGGCTCGACTCTTTTTTTGACAGCAACCGGTATACTGCCGAAGCAAACAGAACCAGAGCCCAGCTTAAACTTATGGCGGGAGTTGAAAATGATGGTGAGTTTGATTTTAACCCCAGAGTCAGGATACGGTTGCACCTTCCCGGCACCAAAAATCGTTTTAATTTCATTGTAACCGCCAACGACGATGAAGACTTTGAAGTGGACAGGGGGAACAATGCCCTGAGCAGCCGTGACAACGACTCAACCTTGTCCGGTGCCCTGCAGTATTTCTATAAGCAGACGGAAAGTATGAATCTGTCGGCCTCCGCCGGCATCTCCACCAGTTACGTTTACGCCGGTATCCGCTACCGGGGCTTATACGATTATGGCTCCTGGCAGGGACGTTTTACCAGTCGCTTACGCTACTACACTGACGACGGCTTTGAATCCAGAAACCGCTACGATATCGAGAGACAGGTTTCAGCCAACCTGCTCTTCAGATCCACCGTTGAGGCGAACTGGGAGGAATCAAAAAACGGCATCCCTCACGCCGTGATTTTCGCGATTTACCAGGTGGTTAGAATTGACCGTGCCATTGTTTACGACTGGGGAAATTACCTCGAAACAAGCCCCAGCTATCAGCTCAATGACGTTGTATTCCGCCTCCGATACCGACAACGTTTTTATCGAGACTGGCTGGTGGTAGAAGTGGCACCACAGGTGGCCTTTCCTAAAGAGTTTGATCGTGAGTTTACCCCGGGTATAATTGTCAAACTTGAAGCAGAGTTCGGGTATCAATCTTATCAGCAGCAGTTCAACAATATTTTCTCTTTTTAACCCGGCTTCTTCTCCAAAACCTGACCGCATAAAAAAAGCGGACTCAAACCACATCCAGGTGAGTCCGCTTTTTCACAACCTTCCTTCCTTCAAGCCGTTCTTCTGCATCCGTGACGACTTCATGATTGTTCTTTCAATAAGATAATGAAATGCAGTTATAAATCCACAATCACGTGTATTAGAAGAAATCACAAAACAGGGTATTCCCCTGTATGATCATTTCTTTCTCGTTGAAAACATACGACTTTTTCAATATAGTACGTATAATAACCATCTCAATCCTCGGGAACAAACAATGATCATCACACTGACTAACCAGAAGGGCGGCTGTGGAAAGAGTACCGCAACCATGAATCTTGCCCTGGGAACAGCTGCACTGAATTACAAAACTGCCCTCATTGATGCAGACGAACAGAGGAGCTGCCTTGATACCCTGCAGGAATATCCCAAAGCAAACCTCAGCTTATATGAGGCTGGCAAAGACATTGGGGATCTTGTGGCCACCTTGAAAGATGATTTCCATTTTATCTTCATTGATACCCCGCCACACAGCCACCATATCATGCATAAAGCCATGGCAGTATCTGATTTCATAATCATCCCCCTGCAGGCCTCACCCCTGGATATCCATTCCGCCAAACGCACCATTGATGCCTGCCAGAAGGTACAGGAAAAAGTGGACCGTGAGATACCTTGCTATTTTCTACTCAACAGGGTGAACCCGCGAACCAAACTCAGTAAAGAAATCGGTAACTACATCCGTGAGCTCTACACTGTGCCTCTGCTTCAGTCTCGGCTTCACAACCGGGTTGCCTACGCCCAATCGCTTATGCATGGAAAATCAGTTATTGAACACAACCGCAGCTCAGATGCGGCCATGGAGGTAAAGAAACTGTTAAAAGAAGTTCACCGGATCTTTCAAAAAGACTTGAAGAAATAGACGATGAGGTGCGATGGATGACACCAGTACCGGTATACCTGAATCCATGAGCGTTCGATGATGCTGGAACCTACTCTCCTTCTAAATCAATAAAACAATACGGGTCCCGGTGCAAGCCTACATCAAGGCCGCTTGACTGAATGACCGCCTGGCACCCGCCGCAGACGGGACGAATCTTACAACCTCTGCATTCCGATGGCCCCATCCGGTATTGCTCCGCTACCTTTGACTTGTAGAGTTCCAAAATAGTCGCCTGCAATACATTGCCAATGGGCGACTGAAATTTACGGCAGGCATGCATATCACCATTTGGTAGAATGGAGCAGAAATTAAAGGCAGCGCCACAGCCAAAACCAGTACAGCCTCCAAAGGGTTTTTCCTGGTTATCCGCTTTTATTATGTTGATAAGATTATCCTTTAAAGCCATCGTCGGATTCGACTTTGCAGCCTCCAGATAATCATGCAGAAATACCTGGTACTCTCTCTTTTCCGCCGTAGCGAGAGCAGCCCCCTCTCCCGTCTGGGAGAGCCGGTTAAAGGTGAAAAGATCGACCTTGCCTCTGAGAAACTCTGCAAGCTCCAACACCTGCCCCATATTTTCCCTGGTCAAGGTAAGCATGACCATGGAATAGATGGAAAGATCATCCAGGGTTGCAATAAATTCCACTATTCGGTCGAAGTGCCCCACTCCTCTGATGGAGTCATTATGTTCAGGCAAGCCCTCCAGGCTCACCTGATAAAAAGAAAGGGGATGAATATTTTGCAAAGATTCCAACACCTCCCGACTGGTTGGGTTACCAAGGATTGCAATGTTGAAGTTACGATCTGCTGCCTCTTTATACAACTCCTCAAAATGAGTGTACAGCAACGGGTTTCCACCGGTAAAGGTCACCTGACCATGCACGTTCTGCTCAAGTACAAAATCCCTGAATTGATCAAGTATAGTTATCCCCTGCTCCAAAGTTAAAGGAGATATTGTTGATCTGTCATAACAGTGTTTGCAGTGAAGATCACAGGCCTGAGTCACATGCCACTGCAACGTAAAATAATCAGAGTGAAGATGGCGCCTCCAGTCAGCTGTTCCGGCCTCAGGATAATGGCTTGCAGTACGTACAAGTTTTGACGGAGGTGCCAGAAGAATTCCACTCAAGCAGGCATCTTCTACAGCTGCATCCACGGTTCCTATGGCAACTCCAGCCTCTTCGGCCACCGCATGCCTGTCCAGCCCCTCTGTTAGCAATTTCAGGGCAAGAAGCTGTAAATCTGTTGCCGGAACAACCCGTATGGCTCCCTCGTCCGGAGTCTTATAGACAAGCACAAACTCCTGACCTTTTTCAGGGACATTTTTCTCTTCTTTACCATGAAGATATTCCGGAAGATGTTGCCACCCGGTTACCACAAGCGACAGGGTGGGATTAATGCAGTGCGCTTCTCCCTGTTCAGGCCGGGAAGGTGCATCTACCCCTCTTAATTCCTCACGAGCCTCTTCAAGACGCCTCAGCTCAAATTTCCATGCAGACTTTTCACACGTTGCCATTCTATCATCCTTTATATCAATTGGTCAGTTCTCCTGACCGATACAACAATTAACAAAATCCTGAGCATGCCAAAAAAGATCAGAATATGGTATTAGTTATTCCTGAAAATCTGTAAACATTCGACGATAATGTGGCCTGCTCTTTTTTGAACGACTTGACCATAGTGCAACATATCAGAGATTTTCACAAAGCAGTCACAGGCTCAAGATATTGCTATAATAGCACACTATACGTAAAAACTGACAAACACAAACGGTAGAACATGAATAATATCAAAAACAGCAGCCATCCCTGTGCCTTTCCACAGCTTGACCCGGAAACCATACTCAACCTCGTTGAAAGCGTCCTGAGCCTCTCCTGCAACAACCTCTGCCGACAGCTCAACAGCTACATTAATCGTGTCTACGAGCTTGAGACAATCGATGGCCAGGGCCTGGTGGTAAAGTTTTACAGACCCGGCCGCTGGTCAAAAGCAGCCCTGCAGGATGAACATGATTTTCTCCTGGAACTTAGTGCTCAGGAAATTCCGGTTATCCCCCCCCTGATATTACAAAGCCAAGAGACCCTCGGGGAGTATAACAATTTATATTTCAGTGTCTTTCCGCGTTGTGGCGGGCGCAGTTATGACGAATTCGATGAAGACCAATGGCTGGAGATTGGACGGCTGCTGGGACGCTGTCACGCTGTTGGTGCCGTACATCCTGCGCAAGACAGAATAACCATGACTCCAAACCACTCCACAAAAGATCAGATCGCTTTTATTCTGGAAAGTGATGTTATTTCTCAACAGCATCTTGCCACTGCATTTTCCACACTCTCCCAGGAATTACTCTCCGAAATAACTCCTCTGTTTGAGGAAACATCACTTGGCAGAATTCACGGAGACTGCCATTTTTCAAACATCATTTACCGACCAGGTGAGTCCTTTTTCCTGATCGATTTTGATGATATGGTTATGGGAACCCCCGTTCAGGATCTCTGGATGCTGCTGCCCGGAACCCCGCAGGAATCCCTCCTTGAAATTGACCTTTTTCTGGAAGGGTACGAAACATTCACCCACTTTGATCGACGCAGCCTGCGCCTTATAGAACCTCTTCGGGCCATGCGTTTTCTCCACTATATTGCCTGGTTGACGCATCAATACGTTGCGGATGGCACTGCTCCCATCGTCCCCGGATTTAGCTCTACAGAATACTGGAAAGCAGAAATTGCAGACCTTCAGGATCAATTGAAAAGGATACGAAAAACTGACAAGGCACTGGGAAACATGATGTAGTAACTTTCCCTGTCGAAATTTTTATTCGATTTACACACAACACAGACCTGGACTACAATTACCTTAAATTTTTTCATATATTAACCCTCTGTGGAGTAAGCAAATGCGTAACATATTCTTATTTTCCCTCTGCCTTTTCACACTTCCTGGCTGCGCTGATTACAACAGCCCGAAACTGACTCAATTTGAGATCACAGAAGAGACGGTTCTGGACAAAAACACGAAACTAATGTGGGCCAACAACGACAATAAAAACAATTTAAACCGCCAGGAAGCATTGGACTACTGCAATTCATACAGTGGAGGTGGCTTCAATGACTGGCGTATGCCGACAATATCTGAACTCCAGGGACTGATACAATCCAAGGTTGAGGGAAAAGGCAAGGTGCTCACACTCAGCAGCAGTCTGGTCTGGGCCTCTGAAACAGATGACTCAAAAGGTGCATTCTGTAACTTTAAATCCCAAGGTTGTTCATGGATGGAACAAGTAATTTCCATATCATTGCGTGCCCTCCCGGTACGTGACACTGAGGCACAGGATGAGTTTATTGCAGACAGCACCGTCCCCGAAGCAACGTTCACTCCGATAACCAGACCCCAGACCGTAGAACAGAGACTACAAGTCCTTGATATGCTGCGTAAGCAGGAACTTATTACCACCGACGAATACAATCAAAAAAAACGCGCTATTCTGGATGAACTTTGATCAACAGAACCCAGGCCCCACTTGTCTATTCCTGGAAGGAACCCCTGAAATTACTGTTCAGGCCTTCCACGACCTGAACAGGGACATGAATCCTGAATTTGTCCATGTCTTTCTGGACAAACTTGAGCGGTATGCCGCAAAACCTGACAGGGCACTTTTTCTTGCCAGATATCGAAAACGTTTTATTGCCTTTGCGACCATCATCAGCTACTCTCCCCCCCCAGTAAAAGTAACTGGAGCAAGCATTGAACTTCTCAGAACCTATGCATGCGGTACCGGACTTATGGTTCTCCCGGAATTCAGACGGCATGGGGTTGCCTCAGGGCTTGTCCAATGCTGGGAAAAATGGGCAGATGAAAAAAACAGAGATGGTATCTGGCTGGTGACTCGTCAGATGGCCCGCTGGTATCAGTACCATTTCCACTATTCAATACATGGAACACTGATCAGTAAAGGGGTAGAAAAAACGCTTCTTACAAAGAGTTTTATCTGAGTTTCCCCCAATAAAACGGCCTCCCTCATACCACATCTTGTATGAACAAAAGTCAGCGTACCTCATAGAAATAAAAATCAAACTGCAATATCAAGAAAATCGCCATTTTTGTTGACACTACGGGGCAAATACGATAGTACAATAAAATGAAGTAAAAATTTTTGTACACGTAGGTCATCACGTCACAGGAGTTGGTTTATGTGAAACTGAAAGTCTGAGTTGTGTTAGCTTTTTTTCTTATTGCAAAAAGGTATCAGGACAGACATCGACCACAGCTTTTCAGGAGGGCTGGGTCGCAACAATTAAAAGAGGAAGGAGAAAACGAGATGGTTAAAAAATTTTCCATGTTGGCTCTTGCTGGTCTCATTGCACTGCCTGCAGTAGCTTCTGCAAGCGGTGGAGCAAACGCTAATGATCTTGAGAGAAAAATCGAAGAATTAAGCATGCAGCTTGATCAGCTGAAAGCACAGATGGCTGAAGGTAAAGGTAGTGGCGGTGTTAGTCAGGCTGACTTTAACGACCTTACTGATACTGTTAATGATATTGAAGATCGTTCTGAGTCTTGGGATCTTGCTGCCCGCATAAAATTCTATGGTGATTTCCGCGCCCGTCACGACTACTACAATGCCGATAACATTGATGGTACCAGCTCCAGCAGTGATACTCTCTGGACCAATCGTTTTCGCCTGAACATGCGTGTCAAAGCTACTGAAAATGTAGAGTTTAAAGCACGTCTTGCCATGTATAAAGCTTGGGGTATGGAATCCACTCCTCAGGGACTTGGTGGTGGATACCCCATGTGGGATGGAAATTCCACCCGTCAGCCTTCAGACAATGCACTGCGTGTTGATCGTGCATTCGTAAACTGGAACAATATCGGTGGCGCTCCTATCTGGTTCTCCATTGGTCGACGTCCTACCACCGACGGACCTCCAGCACAGATTCGTATGGGTGCTGACGAGCGTATGGCTACTCCCGTCTCTTACATGGACTGGCCTTTTGACGGTATTTCCATGGGTTATGCCTACCGTTGGGGAAGCGATGCCATGGGAACCGGTCGTATCCGTTTCTGTTATGGACGTGGATTTGAGGATGGACTTGAAAATGACGATACCGATGCAAACCAGAACGACATGGACTTCGCCGGTCTGAGCTGGGATGTAATGAAGAAGGGAAATCGTTTCATCAACATCCAGTCTTTCATGGCCTTCAACGTCTTCAACTACCCCTCGTTCCAGAGCGAGTTCATCAACTACGCTGCCAGTTTCTCCCCAGATCAGGGTGGCTATGGCCCACAACTTGATACAGGTAATATCGTCCACAACTCTGTTGTCTACCAAGACAAGATTGCTGATGTAAATTTCTTTGCAGTTGGTGGATGGTCCATCACCGATCCTAACAGCAACGGTATGTTCAATGACTATGCTGGAATGGGTGCTGCTCAGCAGATGGCTGGAATGGGAATGTCCCAGGAAATGATTAATGGTGCTCTCGCCTCAATGGGGATGGAAGGAACTCCTCATACTGACAGCGAGAATGGTTACTCCATCTTCCTTGGTGCCCGTTATGATATCAACTCCATTGGCCTGAAACTAGGTCTTGAATGGAACTACGGTTCCGAGTACTGGATAGCCATGAATCCTGGTCATGATGATATGTACCTTGGTAAGCTTGCCGCCCGCGGTAATGTTTACGAAGTATACGGTATCTATGATCTGCCCGCCGGTGAAGCCATCTCCAAATATGCCAAAACCTTTATCCGTTTTGGTTACCAGCGTTATGAGTATGACTACGCAGGATCCATGGACTGGAACATGAAACCCTACGATCTTGATGATGCTCAGGAAGTTGCTTACCTGAATGCCTTTAATGACTACTCAGGAAGGACTACTGTTGAAAGTGCAGATCAGATCTATGTGACCTTCGAGGCATATTTCTAGGTCGTACTTGATTCACACAGCAGTATAAGTACAGTATCAAGCAGGGAAGTCTCCTTACATTCAAGGTGACTTCCCTGTTTTGTTTCTCACCCATCGTTTCATGGAAGTAACACATAAACATATGTCCGGAATATCCTCCACATCCGGATCTAAGTCTCTCCAGTTTTCCACGAAAAGACATGGCGGGGTGAGTGATCCCCCTTTCCATTCTCTCAATCTCAGTCACGGGGTTGGTGATAAGCAGGAAATGGTTCACCGTAACCGGTCAAGACTTAAAAAAAAATACTCAATTCCCATCCTCCTCTCTGCTAGGCAGGTCCATGGAGATAAAATTTTTATTGCTGACCATCCCTTACTAAATGACCTAGAGGTCGATGGATATGACGCTCTACTAACCAACATCAGTGGCATTGGACTTCTTATCCAGCAAGCTGACTGCCAGGGAATATCGCTCTTTGACCCGGTAGCCTGTGCTGTTGCATGTGTCCACAGTGGCTGGAAGGGGTCTGTGTTAAATATCCTCGCAAAGACCGTGTTTGCCATGAAGAGGCATTACAATTCAGACCCTGCTGACCTGCATGCCATCATCAGCCCCTCACTTGGGCCATGTTGTGCCGAATTCAAGAACCATCCACAGGAACTTCCATCTTCCTTCCTTGCCTTTCAGGTAAAAGAGAATTATTTTGATTTCTGGCAGGTTTCGAAAATGCAGTTACTTGAGGCTGGACTTCGTGACGAAAATATTGTGATCACCGGTATATGCACATCGTGTTCACCTGAGTTTTTTTCCTATCGTCGTGCCTGCCGTGCAGGTGACGGAAAAACTGGTCGCGGTGGCACAGTGATTGCCCTTCGCTAACACCTCACTCTACCAATTTTATTTTAGCATGCGGGTTCTCGTTGTTGAAGATGATAAAAAAATCGCCTCTTTCCTCCAAAAGGGACTCCAGGAGGCTGGATTCAGTGTCGATGTCTGCCATACTGGCACAGAAGGACTTTCCTTTGCACTGACAGAACCTTACGAAGCCGCTGTAATTGACATTATGCTTCCTGGCCTCGATGGACTCAGTCTCATCGAAAAGCTTCGTTCCAGTAATATTGACATCCCGGTTCTGATTCTCAGTGCCAGGCAGTCCGTGGACGATCGTATTGAAGGGCTGCAGAGGGGTGGTGATGATTACATGATTAAGCCATTTTCTTTTAATGAGCTTCTTGCCCGTATCCAGGCCCTGCTGAGACGCGGCCATAAAAATGTGGACTCCGGCGTCATCCATATTGGTGAACTTCAACTTGATCCCATAAGACATGAAATAAAACGCCAAAACAAGAAAATAGACCTACCTGCCAAAGAATATGCGCTTCTCGAACTGATGATGCGAAATCCCGGACGCGTCCTTTCCAAGACATCTATTCTTGAACGAATTTACGACTACGGTTTCGATCCCCAGACAAATGTGGTTGATGTCCTTGTCTGCCGTCTTCGTAACCGGATCGACAAGGATTATGACAAAAAATATATCCATACTGTTCGAGGAATGGGCTATGTCCTTCGTGACGAATAGCCTGCCCTCCCTGAGATCAGGTTCAAAAACTGTTCTTATCCTCTTCTTCTCCCTCTGGATCTCATCCGGCCTCTATCTTTTCACCCACAGCCTGCTGTTAAAGGGACAGATTAAACAACAGCAATTGGCTGGTGTGGACGCGGCCTTGGAAACTTTCCTTACTTCCAGCAACAGCTCCTTCGACTATTACCTCACTATCCAGATCAGCCCTCCGGATTCTATTGATTTTATACGCATTAGCACAGACAGGGATCAGCTACTGATCACTGACAACAAAAACATCCCATTTGCAGGTCTGGTGGATCTAGCCCCAGAGTCTCACGGTATCTGGGTGAGTCTCATAGATCCCGATTCCAGTGGTGACTGGATTCTCATCTCCCGTAAACTCGCTGATGGCACCATTATTCAGGCAGGCAGAAATGATCTCACCACTGGTATTGCCATTTATAAATCTGCAGTAACCACGGCCTGGCTGCTTTTTTTATTCTCTACCCTACCCTGTCTGGGCATAGCCCTTCTTTTACGGAAAATGCAGAAGAAACCACTCCATGAGCTGAGCTATGCCATCACCCAGTCCCTCAGACACAAGCATTCCAACTTTTTAAAACTTCGAAATAAAAATGATGATCTGACAGAGGTATGTCAAGTGCTCGATAAAACCTTTACTCAGAACAAACAGCTTATTTCTGAAATGCAATCATCCCTCGATAATGTAGCCCACGATCTGCGTACCCCTATGACCAGACTGCGTGCCGTTGCCGAGTACGCCTTGCAGTCAGACCGGGATGACCTTGAATTCTATCGCAATGGACTCTCAGACTGCCTTGAGGAATCAGAAAGAGTACTTTCCATGCTTGGCACCATGATGAGTGTGGCAGAAGCAGAAGCCGGCACCATGCGTCTTCATACCAAAAAAATATCTCTCAAAGATACACTCGATGATGTTATCAGCCTTTATCAGTATGTAGCCGAAGAAAGAAAAATTAAAATTTCCCTCAAGATGACAGATAGTAACGTCCTAATTCTTGCCGACAAAACCCGTATCAGTCAGGTCTGGGCTAACCTTATTGACAACGCAATTAAATATGGGCGCGAATCCGGAAAGGTGGTAATCACCGTAGAGACCGCAGGAGACCACGTTGCTATCCAGTTCTGCGATGATGGCATGGGAATATCTGGCTCTGAAATATCTCGAATCTGGGACCGCCTTTACCGTGGCGATCGCAGTCGCAGCAAAAAGGGCTTGGGACTGGGGCTCAACTATGTAAAAGCGGTTGTGGAAGCCCACGGCGGGAAAGTAACCGTAAGCAGCAGGATCCTGGAAGGCTCAAGCTTTGAAGTATTACTCCCGACTCCGACTGCAGCTATTTTCAGGAAAAATGAAATCACAGATCAGGGGCGCATGATCAGAAAGACGGATATCGGGAATGTTGAAATTTGAGGCCACTATTTCTGGACTGTGAAGAATAAAATCAAGGTTACGTTTTGGGGCATGACTGGGGTGCGAAGGGAGTCCTCCCTGGTTAGCATTTGCAAGTCCTGTTGCAGCAAGAAAGAGCTGAACTTCACGCTCACCTCCAAAAGTGTTGAAATCTCCTGCCACAATCACAGGTTTTCCACGCTCAGAAATAATACGGTGCAGATGCTCAAGCTGCTGCTGCCTGTGTTTGTACTTCAACGATAGATGTACGGTGAAAATACACACCTCTTCAAGTTCCACTTCAATGACCAGACGTTTTACCCCCTCATTGAAGTAATGAAAGTGATGCCGGATAATCTTTTGATTGGTCAAAACCCCGTTACCCTGCTTATTTAATACCGGGACCCTGTTGGCCAGTGAAGTATCTCCATATTTTGTTTCCACTACATGAAAATGATCCAGTTCCCGGGCGATGGCCTGAACCTGACAGCACTTGCGGGAACGGTAGGAACCGGAATCCACTTCAATCAAGGCAATAACGTCAGGATCAACAGTGCGGATAAAAGAAACTATTGCTCCAAGTGTGGTACCGGAATGTTTGAAAAATCCAGTAAACGGCAGGGGCAGGTGATAAGCAACACCATGCCCGGTTGCATAACGTATGTTATAAAGTAAAAAACGCATGAACAATGATAGCGGTTTCTGAAACTGATTGCAATCATGCCTTTTTTCTCTCCATTTCATGTGGTAGGATGAACACTATATAAAATTACTGCCGGACAGTACGATTACTCAACACAGGACTTCGACCATGACCACAATAAATATAGGATCACGTAAAAGTAAACTTGCAATGTGGCAGACAGACACCGTCGCCAACATGCTCCGGAAAAACGGCATGAGCACCAGCATCAGCTCCATGGAAACCAAGGGGGATAAAATCCTCGATGTTTCCATCGCAAAAATTGGCAGTAAGGGGGTTTTCACTGAAGAACTTGAAGACCAACTAGCTAGCGGTACAACGGATATTGCGGTACATAGTGCCAAGGATATGCAGTCCATACTCCCTGATGGTTTTGAACTGATAGCCTTTACCGATAGAGAAAAATCAAATGATGTACTCGTTTCCCGGATCAAGGATATCAAGCTTGACGACAACAGCAGGCCCATCCGCATTGGCACTTCATCCGTACGCCGTATTGCTCTACTGAAACACTTCTACCCCCATGTTGAAACTGTTGAGATGCGTGGCAACCTGCAGACCAGGATAAAAAAGATGGATGCTGGAGACTGCGATGCTCTTATGCTCGCCTATGCCGGAGTCAAACGCATGGACTATGAAGAGATGATAGTAAAAATATTTCCAGAAGATGAGTTTATTCCACCGGTCGGCCAAGGCTGCATTGCCATTGAGGCCGCACAATCACTGGATCCTGAAAAACGTGCCAAAGTCCGAGATTGCCTTAATAACCCCGACTCGGAAGCCTGTCTCCTTGCCGAACGTGCCTACCTGCGCACCATGGAAGGCGGCTGTTCCATCCCCGCCTTCGGACTTGCTGTGCTGCATGGGGAAACCCTTACCCTCCGCGGTGGTCTTGCAAGTCTTGACGGCCAGACAGTCTTAACAAAGACCGAAGAAGGCCCCAGAGACGCCGCCGATGCCATTGGTGAACGATTGGGCAGGTATATCCTTAACAATGGCGGCAAAGCGATATTGGAAGACATTAAGCGCGTTCAGGGTTGAGAAAAGCACAAACAGACCAAACCACTACCAGGTTACCCCAACTGATGAGTTCCAGTTAAGTGCCCTCTGCTTGTTGCAGTCCAATCCGTTAAACAAAAATTCCAGATAACCATTCAGCCACCATACGGAGTCTCCTAGCTCGCTTACCTTTCGTCCAGCCTGCTCCTCTCGAATTGCACAGGTACGCTTCGAGGCACCGAAAGAACAAATATAAGGCACTCTGTTACGGCCTGTGATTTCTTCTGTGTCCTGCTATTACGCTGAATGGCTGCAATTTCAGAAGTGAGATAGATAATAACAGATACTTGTCAACAGGTTTTCAGGTTGTAACCACAAAGAAAACACCTTGGGGCCTCGACTCATTCACGAAAATCATACCCCACTGACCTCCTCGTAGAGATATCAATCAGGCCGACGGGGCAACCTGCTCCACCCTTCAGAACCAAAACGCTCCATATTAAAAAATATCTTCCCAAAACCTTTTCTTCTCCTTTCTGTTTGTGATAGACTTTTAGCAGCATACTTATTGTTTTGATTTCAGCACGGAGGGAAAATATGAAAGGTTCCATGGTTAAAAGCTTTCGTTTTAAATTAATTGCCCCGGTAGCAGGTGCCTTGTTAGTAATGATTATCAGTGCGGTCACCTTCACAGTCATTATGCAAACCAGCAGCAGCACCCAACTCAATACAAAAGTTACTGATTCCTTCACCACCATTAACAAAACCATTGTCACTGACTTGAACGAGCTCTCCTCTCATCTCGATGAAAAACTGAAATTAATGCAGGAAAAAACCGCAGATGCCCTTGAGGAGTCTTCCAGTGAAGCCCTGGAAGAAACTGCCGGATCCGTACAACAAAGTCTTCGTTTAATTCGACGTCAGAGCGGCAACGATCTGGTGCAACTCCTGGCTCTGGTTGCCACCAATGGCATGATAACCAGGGATCTTGCCGCCTTGAATACTTATGTTCGCAGTGCTCACAATAATCCTGACGTGGTTTTTTTATTTTACCGTGACAAAAATCAAAAACCCCTCACCCGGTACATGAACCGAAAAAGCCCTAAATTAAAATCCATGCTGCCCGAAGGAAAACCGGATATTGGCAAAATCATCCAGGCAGGACGTGATGATCCCAATGTCCTTACCCTCACCAAGGAAATTAAATCTGACGGTGAGTCCATAGGCGATGTCACCCTGGCCATTGATATGACCCAGGCACGGGAACAGGCCATAGACCTCAAAGATGAATTTGATGATATGGTGGAGAGCAACTCTGAACAGATCTACGCAATCCTTGGTAAGGAATCCAAGGGTATCGCAAAAGACCTGCATCATGTTGTTGGCCTTGTCAAAGAACAACTTGCAGAAAATGCGGGTAAGACAGTTGCTGATATCACCGCAATGAGTGATGACCTTAGCAATCACACCAGAAACCTCTTTGTTATTGGCTCCATCATCGGCTTCATTCTGCTGCTTACCCTGCTGCTGCTCAATGCAAGATCTGTCCTCAAACTTCTTGGTGGTGAGCCGGAAGCCATGGTGAAGCTGGCAACACGCATTGCCAATGGTGATTTAAGTGACAATAAGACCGGCCAATCCGAACCCGGCAGCCTCCAGTCCGCACTGCAGGATATGACGATTAACCTGCGCAGCCTCATAGGAAACATCGTAACGGAAGGCCGTTCCCTTTCCGCCACCTCCACAGAACTGGCACTTGCTGCTGAAGATATGACAGGCGGTGCTGAGCAGTCTGCGGCAAAAGCTGATACAGTGGCAGCTGCCACTGAAGAGATGTCTGTCAACATGAGAACAGTCACCATGGCCAGCGAACAGGCGGCACAAAACGTGAATGTGATGGCCAATGCCATGGAAGAGATGTCTGCTGCCATTCAGGGAATTGCTGCCAATACTGAAAAGGCAAACAGTATGACCGGAGAAGCTGTGACACACGCCAGAAACTCTTCGGAGAAAGTACACCACCTGGGTAAAGCGGCCCGTGAAATCAGTAAAGTCACTGAAGTTATCACCGAGATATCGGAACAGACCAATCTCCTGGCTCTTAATGCAACCATAGAGGCTGCTCGTGCAGGAGAGGCCGGCAAGGGCTTTGCCGTTGTCGCCAATGAGATTAAAGAGCTGGCAAAACAGACAGCTGAGGCCACCGGTGAGATTAAAAACAAGATTGAATCCATCCAGTCATCAACCGACGAAACAGTCACAGAGATAACTGAAATCAGTACAGTTATTGACAGCGTCAACGAAATAGTCTCCACCATCGCCACAGCAGTTGAAGAGCAATCAGTAACCGCTTCTGATATCTCCTCAAACGTTAATGATGCAGCAAATGGAATCAGCGAGGTGAACGAAAACGTCTCCCAGGCGTCGATGGTTGCCGGTGAGATTGCAAGGGATATTGTGGATGTCAGCCAGGTATCCAAAGAGGCTCGTGAAAGCAGTGTACGCCTCCAGGGAAGCGCTGAGCACCTCAAAAATATTGCCGACACCATCAGTCGCGAGACCGGTCGCTTTAATCTAGGTGCCGCTTCCAGGCAGCCGTCAGGGCCCAAGGCAGTTACCACCACCCGTCCGCTGCTTCGCTGGAACGCCAACCTTTCCGTGGGACTTACCTGCATTGACGACCAGCACAAGGTTCTCATTGACCTGATAAATGAGTTGTATCAGCAGATGAATGCAGGAGCTGCAGAGGCAACCATAGGCAGAGTTCTTGCCAAACTGATTGATTACACTAAAACACACTTTGGCTTTGAAGAGGATCTGTTTAACAAGCATGGTTACGAAGAGACAGAGGCCCACATTAAAATTCACACAAAACTGGTCTCCCAGCTGGTGGATTTTCAAACTCAATTCAAGACAGGAAAAACCGATATTTCAGTTGAATTAATGGAATTTCTCAAAGACTGGCTGATTAATCATATAAAAAAGACCGACACCAGATATGGACCCTTCCTGAGAAGCAAGGGCGTGGAGTAAAACAGGTATTTCACTGTATCCGTGATGGCTGCCGTGGCAACATATACATACTGAAATACAGAATACGTTTAGCGGTCAGGTATGTTTGAAAAAAACATTCGCCTCCTCTCGGGGGCGTCCGCTGACGGACTCAGGATTTCTTCAGGCCGAATATCCCTTTTTTCTTTGATGAAAATGCGGGGTTGTACCCCTTTTTGCGTCGTCCCCGTCCTTTGGAACGGGAGGACTTCATATTCTCTGAGCGCTGAATCTCTTTTTTCAGGGGGCTAAGGTATAGATCAGTCTCATCACCACCGGTGATGGCCTCGCTGTAGAGTTCACAGAAGAGAGAGCAGGATTTAAAATAACTCTTTTTTCTGAGCCATTTGGGCCATGAGTTCTCTTTATGATGCGCCAGGAACTGAGGCAGACTGGCAAGAAGTGTCACCATCTCCTGCCGGATAGATCTTCTCAAGTTCAACTGCGCCCCAAGTTCCCTATCCAGTTCTTCACGGAGAATTTTTGAAAATTTAAATGCTGCAGCTCCTTTGAGCCTTTGATTCACCAGATCAAATCGTGCATTGGCCCAGGGAATAAGGATCAGCGCCAGAAGAAAATCATTTCTCAGGGTCACCCTGCGCGATTCCTTTGCCAGCAATGAAACACGATCTATAACCTTCACTAGGGATAAAAGCTGCTCCCGATAGGACAACTCCCCGCTGTCTGATTTTTTGAAAAGAGCTGTTCGGTAAATCGCAAAAATATCAAAAAACAGCTCTGAATCAAGAGCCAGCTCCAGCCAATCTGCAAGGGCAGCACTATGCAGATCCTTGAAAAACTCATCCCGAATTCTAGAAGGAGGACAAAGGCTGAGCTTCTCATGGTTGCTGCAGATGGCATCCCAACTTGCGGGAGCTATACTGAATCCCAGTCTTCCTGCGTGTCTGATGGCACGCAGCATACGTACCGGGTCCCTAGTGATCCGTCGCTCCGGCTCACCCACAAACTGAACAACTGATTTATCCAGATCCTCAATTCCACCCACATAGTCAATAATTGTGTTGTTCTCTATCTCATAGAAAAGCCCGTTGACAGTGAGATCACGCCGTTGCGCATCTTCGGCAAGGCTGCCATAGGTATTATTGGGGGCAAGAACAACCTCAGGTCCATCAATATCATACTCACTGAGGGAACGCAGGGTGGATACCTCGATCTCTTTGCCATGGAAAAATACCTGTACCAGCCGAAACCGCCGGCCGATGGTACGGCTGTTGCGAAAGAGTTTCCGAATCTGGCCGGGTCTGGCGTCGGTGGAAATGTCAAAATCTTTGGGGCATTTTCCAAGATAGAGATCCCTTACCCCGCCACCAACCAGATATCCGGCATAGCCGTTATCCCGCAATACACGAAGAACCTTCATCGCATCCCGATCAATCATGTGATGCCTGATGGGATGATCATCACTGGTTATGATTCTGGGAGTACTGAAAAAAGTCATGGCTGGTGAGAGCGTTCTCTTGGGGTATATTTTTATGCTAAGGGGTTATTTAAGTCTACGATAATGACTTGCCTGCCCCTGTTTGTCAAGGAACATGGCTCAAGCCAGAAAAGAGAACTGGAGCCCGTAGCTGTACTGTATCATCTAAAAACCCCTGAATCCAAGCAGAAAAAAGGATTTTTCTCAAACAGGCCCGCATCTTCTTGACATTTTACTGTAATTGCGTTTTATTTTACGGTTTTTGACAATGATTTTTTCTGGAGGAATTGTAGTGAAAATAAAGGCTCTAAACGGCTTTAAAGACATCGTACCCGGTGAGGTTGAATTGTGGCAAAAGGTGGAAGCCACTGCCCGTGATATTTTTGCACGCTTTAACTTCAACGAAATTCGGATGCCCATTCTGGAGAAAACTGAACTTTTTGCCCGTTCCATTGGTGAGGCCACTGATATTGTTGAAAAGGAAATGTACACTTTTGCTGATAAGCAGATCACCATGCGTCCTGAAGCCACGGCCTCCCTGCTGCGTGCCTATATCCAGCATGGCCTCCATGTCCAGAAACCCATTCAGCGCCTCTTTACCATAGGACCTATGTTTCGCCATGAGCGCCCTCAGAAGGGTCGTCTCAGGCAATTCCATCAGCTGGACGTGGAAGTACTCGGCACCCCGAATCCACGTGTTGATGCCGAGCTCATGGCCATGGGAGCCATGATCCTTGAGGAATTGGGAATCACCGTGAGCCTGGAGATGAACTCCCTTGGCTGTCCGATATGTCGCCCTGTATTTCGGGAAGCCCTGCTCAACTTTATTGACGACCGCAAAGACGCCCTCTGTGAGGACTGTGCTAGGCGCAGTAAGACCAACCCCTTACGGGTTCTGGATTGCAAAAATCCCACATGCAGGAAACAGGTTGAGGAGGCACCATCTATTCAGGAGCATCTCTGTTCTGAATGTGACGAACACTTCAACGCAGTGCAGGGAGGATTAACACAACTGAATGTGCAGTACAGCCTCAATAAATTCATGGTTCGAGGCCTTGACTACTATACTCGCACCACCTTTGAGTTTATCACCAAAGACCTGGGAGCCCAAGCAGCTGTTGGTGCAGGCGGACGCTACGATGGTCTCGTTGCAAAACTCGGCGGTCCCAAAGTACCAGGAATTGGCTTTGCCATGGGACTGGAACGTATTATTCTGCTTTTGCAGCAGCAGGAAGAATCAGCAGATAACACTCAGATTGATATCTTTGTGGCCGGACTCGGTGAAAAGGCGTCAGAATTGGCATTCCCCCTTGCCCACAAGCTACGAGGTGAAGGTCTGTTTACAGCCATGGATCATGAGGCGCGAAGTCTGAAAAGTCAGATGAAGCAGGCCAATAAAGTGAATGCCAGATATGTGCTGATTATTGGAGATAATGAGCTGGAAAAAGGTACAGCAGTTCTCAGGAATATGGAAAGTCAGGAGCAGCAAGAGATTGCTATCACTTCTTTATCCACTGAATTATTGAGCATTATCCTTCCTCATAGCACTGGTGGCAATCCAGCACAAACTCACGATAATTAGTACTTACGCTTACAAACAAAACACTCAAACTACGGAACGGAAACAATCTGCACTACTGCAGATTGTTTACCGACAAAATCTTATGGAATCAATGGGAACATTACGCAGGACTCACTCCTGCAACGACCTTGGTAGTACCAATATTGGTGAAGAAATTGTCCTTATGGGCTGGGTGCTCCGCAGACGCGATCATGGCGGAGTAATCTTTATTGATCTGCGTGACCGACACGGTCTTACCCAGATCGTCTTCAACCCTGAAGTGAACCCCGAAGTTCACGCCAAGGCGCACAAACTCCGCAGTGAATGGGTTGTCGCCATTCGCGGCAAGGTTAAAGCAAGGCTTGAAGGCATGGCCAACAAGAAACTTGCCACCGGCGAAATTGAAGTATTTATTGATGAACTCCGCATCCTGAATACCTCGGAAACGCCCCCCTTTCCCCTTGATGAAGAGAGTGAAGTTTCTGACAATATCCGCCTCCAGTATCGCTACATGGATCTCAGACGCCCGGAAATGGCTGCCAAGCTATACCAGCGTCACAAGGCTGTGCAATCCCTCCGCACCTATCTGAACAACCATGATTTTCTTGAGGTGGAAACCCCCATGCTCACACGTTCAACTCCTGAGGGAGCTCGAGATTACCTGGTACCAAGTCGCGTCAACGCTGGTAAGTTTTACGCTCTTCCCCAGTCTCCTCAGCTCTTTAAACAGCTACTGATGATTGGTGGCATGGATCGCTACTATCAAATTGTAAAATGCTTTCGCGATGAAGACCTTCGGGCCGACCGTCAACCCGAGTTTACCCAGATCGACATGGAGCTCTCCTTTATGACTGAGGAGCAGATCATCGAAATCACAGAAGGGATGATCCGCAAACTATTCAAGGATACCCTGGACATTGATGTAGCTCCACCCTTCAAGCGAATAAGCTACGATGATGCCATGAACCGCTTCGGTACGGACCGTCCCGACACCAGATTCGGTTTTGAGCTGGTCGACCTTACTGATATCGCCAGGACCTGTTCCTTCAAAGTGTTCCGCTCCATTGCCGATGGGGACGGCACAGTGCGTGCCATTAACGCCAAGGGCTGCGCTAACTTCTCTAGAAAGGACCTTGACGTACTCACCGAGTATGTGGCCCAGTTTGGTGCCAAAGGGCTTGCCTGGGTCAAGATGAAAGCAGATGGTGAATGGCAGTCTCCCATTGCCAAATTCTTCAGCGATGAGGAACGTGCTGCAATGACTCTGGCACTTGGAGCTGAAGAAGGAGATCTTCTCTTCTTTGGTGCGGATAAACCTTCAGTTGTCTTCCCAGTGCTCGGCGAACTGCGCGTTGAGCTTGCCCGCCGCCTCGAGCTACGGGACAAGACAACCTTTAATTTCGTCTGGGTCACTGATTTCCCACTCATGGAGTACGATGACAACAAAAAACGTTTTCAGGCACTACACCATCCGTTTACAGCCCCTAAGGATGAAGATCTTGATAAACTTGAAAGTGACCCAGCCTCGGTTTACAGTCAAGCTTATGATCTGGTACTTAATGGTACTGAGATTGGTGGTGGTTCCATTCGTATTCATCAACGGGATACCCAGGCTAAGGTTTTAAAAGCTCTCAATATCAATGAGGAAGAGGCTAACAACAAGTTCGGTTTCCTCCTCCGCGCCCTGGAGCTTGGTGCCCCCCCCCATGGTGGTCTGGCGTTTGGTCTGGACAGATTGCTCATGATCATCACCGGTAGTGATTCCATCCGTGACGTCATAGCCTTCCCGAAGACTCAGCGGGCCACCTGCCCCCTCACCGAGGCACCGGCAGCCGTCTCCCGAAAACAGCTCACTGAGCTGTACCTGCGCCCCGACTGGAAGGAAGAAAAAAACTCCTGAGTTGTCTCGTTCGCCGGCAGTCACACCCTGCAAAGATACTGACTGCCGGTATATCCTGCTCTCTCTCAACTTAACCTGTGCACCCCATTGCTTACCAACAACATACTGCGCAAAATTCGCTATAGCCTTGATCTCAACGATAAAGAAATGCTCGAGATATTCACAGCAACCGGCATTTCCCCGCAGGATATCAAGCTTTATCAGCTACTCAAAAAAGAGAATGAAGCCAACTTTCAACTCTGTTCCCAGTCCTTATTGGCAACCTTTCTTGACGGCCTGATTATTTTCCACAGAGGATCTTTGAAAAAACCTGCTGTGGCTGCCGCAGAGAAATTATGTAACAACGATGTGTTACGTAAAATACGGATTGCCCTGAAATACCAGGAAAGCGACATGCTGGAAATATTCAAGCGTGGCGATATGGAGATTGGCAGATCTGAACTTTCGTCATTTTTCAGAAGAATTGGCCATAAGCACTATCAGGAGTGTGGAGACCAGTTCCTGCGACATTTTTTTAAGGGGCTTGCCCTTTATTATCAGGAAAACCGCTCCGCTAAAAAATAGTTCCGCTGCCAGCGGACCTTGTGCTTGTGCTCCAGGGATAACAGCAAAAAAAGGCTGTAACATCAATGAACCAATGATATTACAGCCTTTTTTTACTACACAGAACCGTAAGGAACTTACAAATTTACATCTCAGCCTTTTCAAGAAAAAGCGGTTCCAACGCATTCCGCATTTTTGTCAATCCCGTCAAAAACTTTTGCCGGGATTCCTCAACAAACTGACTTGAAAGTGTCTGATAATAGTCAATACCTTTGAAGAGGTTCTCCCGCATTCCCTCAAGAAAAGCCGCGCTATTTACTGCCAGACCGGCTGGATAGTTCTCAACCTCTTTTCTGAGATAGTCGACATAGAGCCCCAGTTCTTTTATAAACATATGGGGCCTGTCATGAGAAGTCAGCAGGGAAATACGCCCGTAGATGTGATCAAGCATCTCCTGAAGAGTGACAATTTTTGAAAAATCCACAATTCCAGGACCACAACAGACCGTTGCCTCTGCATCTGGCTCTATTCCCATGGGTATAGTAGCATTCCCTCCAAGCTCATGGCAGATACAGGCCTTGGCAAGTATCCTCTCCTTAATTTTCTCGTAGGCCTCAGGTGAATGGCCCTCTTCCGGCAGTACCTCGAGCTTCTTACGAATATAAGCACTGGAGGCGACACATATCGGTTTTTTGGTAAATTCTGTGCTGAAACCAACAAACCCCTTGGGACAGGAGGATCCAGGCTTTCCTTCTTCTATACGCTGCCGCCGCTTCTCTTCACTGGTGGAGGTTCTAAGGTTCCAGAATGGAACTCCGAGGGGTGAGGCATCACTGAGATAGACATCTTCTTCTGAGGCATTCATGAGACGTTTAATATTGATGCTGTCCATCCAGGTTGCCTCAGGAACAAGCATAAATGGTGTTCCCCAACCAACGCTGTTAACACCATAATAGCTAAGCAGGAATTCATGTTCATCTGCGGTTCCCACACCACCCTGGACGGTGATACGAAAATCATCGGGTAACCTGACCTTGATGGCTCCCTTTGCCAAAAGAGCTTTCTCATAGAGTGGCACCAGCTTATCAAACAATTCTTTTTTCTTTCGTTTGAACTCTTCAAGTACGACTCCGAGCAAATACCCTTTGGAGGCAAAGGCATGGCCACCACAATTAAGCCCGGACTCAATACGAAACTCCGAGGCCCACAGTCCCATCTTTGCGAGAAAACGGCCCTGTATTTCTGAAGACCGATGATCGCTTACCTTGAGAATAATTTTCTTTTTACACTCACCATTTTCATTGGGATAAAAATCCTTAAACTCCGTCATGTACCTGTAGAGCCGTTTGTTAATTCCCGCAGAAAAGACGATGGCAGATGAGAGTGTGGATTCCGCAAAGCCACGTAAAGCACTCATGGCGTCAGCGTACAGAGCCGGAAGCTTCTCCCCTTTTGCATACTGATCCCGGTCGAGTTTGGTCATGATATTTACATCTATGCTCCCTGGAACAGCGTTACTTCGCAAGGTATTCTGCAGCTCTCTCTTTGTGGAAGCATTGGTACTGGCCAGCATCTCCAGATACAGTTTTTTCAATGGCGTATCGTCGGGTAGCAGCTCATAATATTTACTGATCTCACTTCCATCTTCAAATGGTGAGTTCTGCAATTCCTGAACCTGTCGCTTTACCAGACGATCAACAAGATTCAGGTAGGCCGTAATCCGACTGGCTCGACGATCCTCATTGGTGTTTGAAATCTCTTCGTATGGCTCGTTTTCCTTTTCACAATAAAACTTCCGCACCTGCTCAATAAGGACATCATCCACTAGAGATATTGATGATGAAATACCGTATTTTGCCACCTTTATCGGGGTATCTATAGTAAAACCTGTCCCCATAACCGGAATATGAAAAGTATGGTTCGATGTTGAAGTATAATCTGGCATATTATCCTCGAGCCGTTAAAAAATACTGAAAATACAATTGATCTAAAAATTATGCCTCATAATAACGTATTATGGCCATAAAGTAATGGATTCTCTTTCAAGTCGACCATAGAGCGACTGCTTTTTTAGCTGAATACGCAAGCGATCGATGGTAATACATCCTGGGTTTTTTTTACACATTGACTATTATTGACAATCTCGTAAAAAGGTCAATTGATAGATAGTTAAGTAAAAAACTTCAGATGCGAGGCGCGTATTTTTTCTTTGATTACGGCGTACTAAGGTACATCGTAATTGAACAAAAAATGCAGCAACGAAGCAGGTGAAGGGTTTTTACGACGCCATCATAATTGGAAAAACAACAACAATCAGCTATAAAATTCACATGCCTCCTGCCACTGGCTGCTGGCAGGGTATCTGTCAGCAACTCACCAAAGAAAACAACCAGAACACATTGCATCAAGTGACCACGGATTCAGAATCAAATAATAAATTATTCTAAAAATATCTTCAACGATATCTCTACACCAGAGACTAAAACTCTGCCAACTGACTCAAAAAACCCCATATTCCCATTAAAAACATCACCCCGATTGCCGTAGCGGCAAGAACCGCATCAATTTCTTTCTGATACCTTTCCACCAGTCGCCTCATTGTTCCTTTTCTTCTACATCTTCCAGGGGCCCAGCCTCGTGTTGGAAGCACAGTATAAAAAGTATACCTCTGATTTATTATGCCCTTCTCTTTCATGTTACCTCCCTTTTTCTATTTCCTGGATCCGTGAGCTCTCGATGCGTGGCAACATGATTTTTTTAATATCTGTTTACAGGCTTTATATCCACATTTCTGTATGTTGTCATAAAGCCAAACACGTAACTATCACGGATTCAGATGTATTTAAAGGGAGTCTAACAGGGGCAGGTGCTCACAGAGTGAGCACCTGCACAAAAAAGATCACTTTTCATTGTATTTTTGTCCTTCATAACTGTATGAGGCCCCTTCGCTGCTTGGCATGAGACATCAAAATCTGGGATTAATCGATTTTCGGCCAGGATTTTTCATAACCCTGAATGCCAAGCAACTTCCCAAAGAGAGGTGAGATTTTTTTAAACATGCATGATTACGGCTGTTACATCTGTATTTCAGAAAGTTATCCAAAAAACAAATACGAAGCCGCCACAAACTCAGCTATACGCATACTACTACGGAAGTACTACTGACATGAGCCAGAATGAAGTACCTTTGCTGCCCCTAGCATTCAAAATGACGGATTCTACTCTATCAAACCGTAGAATCCTGTTCGAGAACAGATATATAATTAGAGCTTCCTCAATAAGTCATCCAGCTACAAGCTGAATGGATTTTACTGACATGAGCCAGTCCGTAAATTTAGCCAATATTTTTACCAAAAGGGCCAATTGTACAAATCCAAGAGTCTT
>Ga0256840_1001225_pt1 | contig 24655 bp, 26 predicted proteins | sample 355202metaG_FD_185969 | JGI IMG/M metagenome (GOLD analysis project Ga0256840, IMG submission 185969) | Hydrothermal vent microbial communities from Mid Atlantic Ridge, Atlantic Ocean - 355-202 | ecosystem: Environmental > Aquatic > Marine > Hydrothermal vents | place: Atlantic Ocean: Mid...
TATCGGCGCGCCGCAAATGAACCTGATTCCGGTGCGGTTTGACGGAACCGAACTGGGGGATGGTGTCAGCCGGTTCGCGGGCTTTTCCGATCTGCCGATGGACACCGATCTGGTGCTGGGTGTGCGACCGGATATCCTGTCAATCACTGACGATGGCCAACTGGATTTTCGCGTGGATCTGGTGGAACAGCACGGTGGTGAAAACCTGATTTACGGCACGATCGTCGGATCGGATCAGGGGGCCGCGCACGGGTTGGAGATTTGCCTGAAGGCCAATCAGCAAATGTTGCCAAAGGTCGATGATACGCTGCAACTGGGGTTTGACCCTACCAAGGCGTTCGTATTCCGCAAAGATACCGGCGAGCGTCTGGTTTAAGATTAGGTGAAATGGGCCATCCCCGCTTGAGTGCCGCCCCAACTGCATCTTTAAATGTTTTGTCGCGCCCTATGTTGCCTGTTTTCCAGCAGTTTCCAGACTTGTTAGAAGCAAGTCCAATCTAGGGCCAGAACTTATTGCCGAGTGACTACTTGTAACCTATTAGTTTGAATACACGCGGAATGCTGCCCTTGAAAGCTATGCAACAAAACCCCTGCACCAGGGTCTAGGATCAGGGACTAAGCAGAATGGCAGCTAAGTAATGCCTTTATCTTCAAAGCCAAACCGAGGTCTAATGCCCTTGCCCTTTTCATTAGATTTCTTTTTTTAGATATCTCGCCGGATTCTTCTGCCAGTTTGGACGCCAGAACCAGCGTATATACCATTTCAAAAATTGACAGTGTATTGAAGTCCAGCACCTCGATCAAATGATCCAGCTGTGTGGGGTTAAAGTCGGCCGATGGATAGCTATGCGCCAACCAACCCAGCGCAGTGGTAACAACAAACAAAATCTCGACATAATCTGGCGTTTTCGGAGAAAGCAAAGAGTTAACTTCCTTCAAAATACGAATCCCTCCCTCGACATAAATATCGCGTTTTTTGGGGTCAGTCGTTATCCCGAGCATCGCCAACAAGGCACCTTTATATGCCTTGGCACGTAAATCATCGGGGTTTCGGGTTAGATTTTTTTCAACAAACCCTAACGCCGTCGTGATCTGGTCTGCCCCTTGCAGTATTGCGTTTTGATAAAACTGTTTCATATAGGTCGCTCGTTTGCCTTTATTGATGTGAAATTTAGGCCGCAGTCTCGATTGCTGCGGTTGCAACCATTGTTTTTGCGGTCATCGGGGCCAGATACAAAGGAAGGTCAACGCCGATTTTCTTGCGCATTGCAACCAGAGTTTCCAGATTTGCAGAAAACGATGCACAGCAAACAGGTCGCAAACCATAACCGCCCGCCTTGCCATGCAAGACATAATTCAGACCAGCCCGACGATAAATCCTACTCATGCAAGGCTCAAAATTGGATACCATCCGTTTAATACCATGACTTAATGCAACTTCGCACAGCGCCAAAAACAGAAGGCTAAAGCTTTTTCCCGATGGCATGTCCGGAAAATCCTGTCGGATAAATTCCTCATCAACACACATTCTGGTGCCTTCCCAGACTTCCTCGTGTATCAGGTCAGGATTGTTCGAATGCGTATCTCCAAAAACATCGTGCAAAAGGGTTGGACCAGTTGTCGGCATTAAGCGCACACAACCATATAGCTTTTTGCGATCATCACTGCACCAAACCACATAATTGGCATTCAGCTGATCATATGTATCATATTCCTGATCTCCGTGCACAGGAACATCCCAGCCCAACTGATCTACGAACACTTTCTTCCGCAGCTTGAAAATTTGCCCTAGAAGGTGATTATTTTCATTTAATTCATGCGGTTGTATTGTTGTAAACATTTCTTCAGTCCCCTGTTGGAATGAAGAAATGTTAGCCAACTACCAATTATTAGAATATCCGCTCACCTGGTTTCATCAATTACGGCACACACAATTGAGGGGGTTGCAATTTCTAACAGTGTCATTTTGCCGCACCCATAGGCTGTATACCCCAGACAGCAGCCGTCTTAATGTTCCGTAAGGTAAAGTAGCTATGTAATTCGTAAAGGTAGCGGGCAATGAAATTTCATTACGAAACCACATTGAGTAATCTATTGATGTCGAATTCGGTTGGAGATGCAATTTTAGAAATTCAGAAATGCGACGAGATAAAATATGTTACCTATCATCTAGTCAACAATATCGGCGCAGCCATGGACAACCCGTTTGTCCGAACCAACTATCCTGACAGCTGGGTGTCTTATTATCTGTTGAATAACCTGGTCGCATCCGATCCGGTATTGCGCTGGGCAACGGCTTCAAAAGAACCCTTTATTTGGTCAGATATTGTGCTCTCCAAAGATGAAAAGGCATTCATTCAAAAAGCCGCAGAATTCGGATTGGGGCTATGCGGGTATAGCATTCCCTGCTCAGATAAAATTGGCCGTAAAAGCGTCTTGTCCCTCAACACAGATATGTCAGTTGATGACTGGGCTGCATTTATTTCAAAAAACAGCGACGATCTCGTCAGTCTCGCTCAAGACCTGCATGTCAAAGCCGTCTCGGAAGCCTTCGCCGAAGCAGGGGATATCCCGCATCTCTCACCACGCGAATATGAATGTCTGAAATGGACATCCCTGGGAAAATCATACTCGGAAATTGCAATTATCCTTTCTCTTTCCGAACATACAATACGCAGTTACCTGAAAGTAGCCCGTTTAAAACTGGATAGTGTTACACTAGCACAAGCAGTTACCAAGGCTGCAAATATGGGTTTACTGTAGGGTTCTGGCTTAATGGTTCAGAAAGCAAACAGGTCCCTGATATTCTCCGGTTAGGCAAATACTCATCGCGACTCTATGTGCAAACCGGAAATCCAGAAAATGGCAATTAATGTCGGCAATTTCAGGCTCCAGTGCAATTCGGTACAGTCGATGCATTCCATGCCCCAGCCCCTGACCTTGCATTTTCCCATAGGCCTCCATTCTGGTCCAAACCTCGTGCGCCTCCAATGTCGTAACCTTTCGCCGCGCGAAACCAGAACCGAACAAACGCTCAAACGATGCCTCTTGCCGTGGCTTGAATCCTTGCAAGTCTATACCTATGCGTCGCTGGTGTGTGACACCGATAGCAAATCCCTCGGGAACATAGCTTACCGAAAAATCCAGCATCCTTGATATTGCCCCGTATTGGGGGTGTAGCATGGGGCGCCCCTCAGCGTCTGATTGCAGCAAAACATCCCTTGGATCACATCTGAGTATCTGCCCAAGCATTCTGCGCAATTGCGCCCGTGCCGCCATGGACCGATGTATCTTTTCGCGATGGAGATTCCCCTCCAACCTTTTCTTCTCACCCGGATGCAATACCTCCATATCAATTTGGGGCAACCGAAAGTTGGAAAAAAACCGTCGTGTGTAAATCGTTGCGGATCCACCCGCCCAATGACAAGACGCGGGCGAAACAGAGTGAGCTTTTGCATAGGTATGATTGTGTAGAGTCATTTCTAAAACCTCACTGTAGCATAAATTGAAAGAGAAGAAGTATTGGGCCGCAGCATAAATTCGCTATTGTGCACCCCATATTTTTGGCTGGCGTACAGGCCAATTTCAATCGCTTCGGTAACGGGATATTCGATACGCAGTCCGACACTGCCTGAACCGTCGTCAAAACCGTGCAGTACCGTCAATGCTGACTTTATCTGTGTTCCGAAAACATTGTCATGCGACAAGCGCATAAACCCATAGTTCTGGCGCAGCGTATAATGGTTCAGCAACCTGTTTAATTGCCCCAAAGTATGCCCCATTTGCGGTGTGGCAACCGGCGAGACCATATCAATTGCCTGCGAGATTGCCGCCCATTCCTGATTCGAGTACCCCGCCGTGTCCAACGTGTATTCAAGATTTAGCCCCGCACCATTCCCAAAAGTATGCCCCCAGCCAACCGTTATATATGGCTTGACCGATTTCTCATCCAAACCGTCAAAATGCAGTGCTGCATCCGGGGCTATTGATAAAAGCGTTTGTTTTTGTCGTCCCCGACGCAAGGTTGCGTCAACATAGAACACATTTGCATCGCCAATCCCGTATGAGGCTGAAAATCCTATCCCCGGTCGAAGACCACCATAAGCGGAAAGCGTATAATCAACAGCGCCGCCGACACCAAAGCCTGAATACTGCAATAACCAGAAATTTTCGCCAGCGCCTTGGTTTCGCGGATCCATATTCGGAGCAAAGGCAAAACCTAATGATCCTCCATTGGCAAACAGCAGATCCAGCCCGATCATATCCTGACCTTGCACATCATTGCGGGTTTGGGCCGCTGGATACAGACGGTTTTCGATCAATGGGTCATGATAAACATCCACCGGATTAAGCCCGTACGCTTGCCCAAAGGACCGAAGCCTTCGTCCGGCGTAAACATAAAGCAGATCATTCACCTGATATTCAACGAAAGCTTCGTCAACCGACAGATTGGTGTGGTCATTGGCCCCGCTAAACCGAAGCTGGGTACTTAATGATACCGGCCCATAGGCGAGCTTGCTTTGCAACATTGCATCCGCCGCATAGGCATAACCGTGATAACCGCTTCTTGTTGGGTCCGGCACCAGATCGGTATGCCCTTGAGAAATGATACTGTAGTATGCGCTAACGCGTCCGGTTGTATCAAAGGACCATTCTAAAGAGTACGCATCTGTTGGCACCAGCAAACATGCGATCAAACCAAATACATGTTTAAAAAAATGGGCAGATTTACTCATAGGATTGACCCTTTGAAAAAAATTGCAAGACGTATTCGATTTGGTCAAAGACGACTTAGATACGAAGGCTGAAACCAGGCTTCAGGTGTTTTTTGCATCCGGTACGATGAATAAACCATCGTCGTTACAGCATCGCCCGCCATATGATCAACAACACGAAGCCGCGTTGGGCGCTTGCGACCCAAAACAGTTTTATATCCCTCGAAATACACCGTCTTCAACATACGGCGACCATTGGCAGAATAGAACACAGCCATCAGCGGTTTCGAGGAATCAGCGGCAACGGTCAGATCGATCTTGCCATAGGCAGCAGCACGACTGTTGGCATTCAGATGCAGCACCTGTTTGCCTTCACCAGCAGAATCCACCCCTGCTACTGCATAGTCAGCAGAATATACCGTTCGCGCCACATCGGCACTGGATACACCTCCAAGCACCTGTTGTTGCGGCGAAATCCGCAGCGCACGTCGGCCACCGGGTACATGTACCCACATATTTCGCCCGACAAACAGAATGGAGCGCCCCGCCGATTTCGCAGGGCTGACATATTGTACAAGTCCCTTGGTCTGATCCTTGATTATAACATTCATTCGCATTGATGCCCCCGAACCAGTGGTCACCTTCACATCAAACGAAAAATTGGAGCCAGGCGCGCGTATTTCATCAACGCGACGCAGAATATCGTCTCCGTTTGCAAATGCTGCCCCTAGATTTGAAAGAATAACAGCAGCAGTTAAAAGAGCGGATTTTATATATGATTTCAGCATGGTTTTTGCAACGCCTCTACGATGTTGGCCCGGGATGCGACCCAAGCGGGATAGATGGAAGACACAAGTGCTGCTACAATCGAGACAACAAATGCTTTTGCCAGAATGGCAGGGGAAATTAGAAAAAACGCCTGATATCCTTGGGACATCGATGGCGGCGGCGGCATGGCTATCCCGCCCATCGCGTCAACTCCCCATGAAATTGCCAAAGTCAACGCAATGCCGAACACGCCTCCCAGCAATCCGATAAACAGGCCTTCATATAGAAACATAGAAACCATCGTGGCCTGATTGGCCCCGATCGCTCGTAATGCACCGGTTTCACCCATCCGTTCGAACACGGCCATCGTCATAGTATTGGCAACCGAAAACATAACGACCACGGCAACAATAGCGGAAAAGATCTTGAACAGGCCGGAATAAAGCGCAACAACCGCCTCATAGAAACCCGCCAATTCATCCCACTGCCGTGTTTCAAACTGCTCCGGCAATGCCTGAATTGCGTTCTCGATCCGAGGGCGCAACACTTCTAGATCATCGGTTTCTTCCAGCATAACAATGACGCGTTCAACAGCGCTTGTCTCTAGGACCTGCTGTGTCAATGCGACAGGCACTTTGACAAACACGCTATCGTATTCTGTGGATCCGGTACGCACGATGCCAACAACCTGAAAATCTACAGCATTGATCATCCCGTCCAGTGATGTGGTCATCACCGTAACCCAGTCACCAATCTTCGCGCCGATCCCAATGGCAAGTTGATCACCAATGACTCCGACTTCTTCATCTCCTGGCAACAGGTTGCGCCCTTTGACAACAATTTCGAAATCTGCGAATTCTGCCTCCCGAACAGGATCGACGCCGATGACCGACATATTGACCGTCGCATTCCCAACTCCGCCAATACCTGAAAACGTAAGTCGGTGGGTAACACTGGACACACCGTCAATTTCTTCCAGCGTATTTTCCAACCGCTTCACATCTTCAATCATAACCGAGCCGGGATTGGCGACATGGTTTTCCCAATAACCTTCTGCGTAAATTTGCATATGGCCCAACTGGGTGCGGATTGTTGTCTCCCGCAATCCTTCAAAGGTAAAGTTAATGAATGCTCCAAAACAGGCCAGTGCGGCACATCCGACTGCAATCGAAAAGACCGTGATCATTGAACGGCGCGTGTTACGCAGTGTATTCAGTGCGGAAAGATAAATGAGGTCAAGCATAGGACGATACCTCGCTCAGCCGGCTCGAGACGTTCAACGTCAGTTTGCCGTTTTCCAATTCGACTAGTTGACGTGCATGGGACATCAACAGTGGATCATGACTTGCGCATAAAAAAGTGACTCCATGCAACGTGTTCAATTCATGCATCAGGTTGATCACTTCCTGAGCTGTTTTACGGTCCAGGTTTGCTGTGGGTTCATCTGCCAGCACCACTGCCGGAGAGCACACCAGCGCACGCGCTATTGCGACACGCTGTTGTTGCCCGCCTGATAGCATTCCGGGCACTTTGTGAGCATGGTCTGCCAAGCCAACCAATGCCAGTTTTTCACGAGCAATCCGCATTCTGCTACGTCGCGACACCCCTTGAAAGTATAGGGGCCAAGCAACATTTTCGGCGGCTGTAAGTACCGGCAGCAAATGGAAGGATTGAAACACAAACCCCAGTTTCTCATTGCGGAACCTTGCCAGAGATTTTTCCGACAACATTCCAATATCGGTCCCGTCGATTAAGATAGTACCGCTATCGGGTTTATCCAAAGCGCCGATAATATTTAACAGCGTACTTTTACCGCTGCCGGAGGGGCCGCAAATAACGGCAAACGCGCTTTGCGGTATTTGCAAGTCGGCATTGTCAAGAACTGTCAACGAAAATGTATCGCTTGCGTAGGTTTTGCAAACCGATTTCAGGGTGATCTGTGCCATCAGCCTAGTTCCCGGCCACAATGGATTTCACTGCAGATAGTTTGGCTTGCCAGTCCCCGCGTTCTGGGGCGCGTGCATTCAGTTCGCTGTATATCCGAGCCATAGGGGCGGCCATACGCGGGTTATGTGCCGCCGTATATGCCCGATCCAACCAGATCATATCGTCAACGACCATCTCGTCGCGACCAAACATTGCCGGCAGGTTGCTGATTACATTTGCACGCACCAGACGTACCACAAAATCATCAGGGGCCATCGTCACAGCCTGATCCAGATAGCGCAGCCCACGATTGGTAAACCGGATTTTATCCGTTACGGATCCAGCGTCACGTGCTGTCATAGCATAACTGCTACCAAGGTAAACAACAGCCAGAGGATCGGTTTCATGGGCTTGCGTCAGCGACTTGAATGCTTCGACAGCTTTGGCTGTTGCATCGCTATCACCCTCTTTTGCGGCATCATGGAATGCAATCGCTTCTTCAATCGTGTATTGTGTGGTCGACGCCACTGAATCACCGCCCGATACAAGGGCAAATGCTACAGGCACAACACCCACAGCAACCGCAATCAAAGCGATTCGGGGCAGAGTTGAAAAAGTACCTAAACGTTTCATTTTGTTTCCTTTACAGATTGGAGGGCAAGGCTCAGATCTCCTGACGCCACCAGCCCGTTGGGTGTTGAAATGCGTGCCTTTACGCGCGTCATTTCCCCCATACGCCGCACCAGACGCACTTCACCACGCAAAGTGTCACCGGGGGAAACGGTGGCCAAAAATTTCATATTAAAGCCAACACAGAAAAATCGGGTTGTGGCCGGATCAGGTGCTTCTGTATCGCCTGCAACAGGCCCCATAAAGGCCGTGGTTTGCAGGCAGAATTCGGTAATCAAAACTCCCGGCATAATCGGATATTCGGGGAAGTGACCCTGAAAATACGGCTCGTTAATACTGACATTCTTGAGGCCGACAGCATACCCCGGCCCGCTTTCCGCAATCCTGTCTACCATTAGAAACGGATAGCGGTGGGGCAACCGGTTCCTAATTGCCATAATATCATAGCTTTGTGTCACAATATCTTTCATTGGGTCGACCTTTCCTAACAAAGCTCCATCAGAACACTGCAATTTGACCCCCCGAACCCTAGCGTGTTTGAAAGAGCCAATGTCGGGCGGGAAACCCTTGATGCGGCACTGCACAACAGCGGGTTGGTTGTCTCGGGTGTTTCAAAATTCACGGTGGGCGGAATGAAGGATCTTGCCTTGGCTGCAAGTGCTGCTATTGCATTCATGGTGCCCGCAGCGCCCAACGTGTGCCCAACCATAGATTTTATTGATGTTGCCGGCACTTCTTGTGCCCGAACTCCCAAAACTCCATGAAGCGCTTTTGCCTCTATAGCATCGTTATGCAGGGTTCCGGTGCCATGTGTGCAAATGAAATCAATCTGATCACTTGTCGCGCCCGCCATATCCAATGCTCGTTGTATCGCCGCCATCGGGCCTGCAGCAGTGACATCGGGGGCCGTCATATGATGTGCATCCGACATAATCCCGTAGCCGCGCAACACTGCCATCGGGGTGGCATTTCTGCGAGCCGCAAAGCCGGCACTTTCGACTATAACAACCGCACTGCCTTCGCCCAGAACCAGACCTTGACGATTTTTGTCAAACGGTCGACATAAATCAGGAGAGACATTCCGCATGACCGAAAATCCTGCCGCTGACACTTCGGACATCGAGTCAAAACCACAAACAATAACCACATCGGCATTTTCAGCGCGGATCATGTCGATTGCAGATGCCAATGCAAGATTGGATGATGTACAGGCCGTTGAGAAAACCAGGTTAGGCCCCATGAACCCCGTTTCAATACAAATACGGTAACCCGGCGAATGCAGCGTATAATCCCGCAATCTGGCAGGGCGCCTCTGCCCTTTCTTCCGGTCGCGATAATACTGGATACCGGTTTGCGCCCCACCCAGAGTTGACCCGGAAACTACAGCTCCACGGCGTGGCTCAACAGTTCTGGGGTCAAGTCCAGCCATTTTTACGGCCTGATCAAAAGCGGCCAGCACCAATGCCGAGGATCGATCCATTCGGCGAATATCCCTCGAGGCGCAAACGGCATCACTATCAAACCGGGCAGCTTCGCAGGCTTGCGTATTGCGTAATCCATCCGCCGAAAAACTACTGATATCACGCAGCCCTGTTCGGCCGGCTTGCATTGCCTCGCCGAAAGCATCAAAATCATTTGCAATCGCATTGATTACACCGCAGCCGGTGATCACAACTTCTTGGTCTGTCATATGTGGTATCATGCTGCGTTCTCGATTATGTGAGTTGAAGAAGAAATCGCCTGCAGCGCCAAAACAGTACGAGACAACAAAGCAGGTACGCCGGTGCTTTGGGGCTTCAGTTCCGGTTTGTGGCGCAACATTAGTCCCGTTAGAACCTTTCCCGGACCAACCTCGACCAGTACAGCCGGCGCCTGATTGGCAATCTGATTCATAACACTTGTCCAGCAAACCTGTGACGTCATATGTGCCAATAGGTCATTCTGGATGTGTTTGGCCGTTATAAGCCGGTACGCATTCCGATTGCTTATCACCGGGCATTCGGGTGCCTTGAACTCCATCTTCTGTATCTCGGATGAAAAAATCGCAGCCTCGTCATTCAGCAATGGCGAATGGAACGCACCAGACACATTCAACGATGTCCAGCGCCCCCCTGCAGCAGTAACAAGCTGCCGGGCGCTGTCCATATTATCGGCGGCACCTGAAACTACAATCTGGTCCTGCAGATTCAAATTGGCGAGCCACACTTTCAGACCCGAGTTATTAAACAACTGGGCTACAGTTTCAGCATCAAGCCGTTGAATAACACCCATTCCCCCGGCTTTGCGTCGGCCAGCAGCAAGCATAAGCTGCCCGCGAACCGAGACCAGTTTTGCCGCCTGTTCCAACGACAAAACCCCGGACATTGCCAATGCCGTGAAATGGCCCAAACTATGCCCCGCCACAAAGTCAGGGGCAAAGCCTTCTTCCTTTAAGCAGTATGCAATCCCCATAGACATAGAAAAAATTGCCAGTTGCGCACGATCTGTTTGCACCAGATCCTGTGCTGGCATCTCTTCCAAATATTGGCGTACTGGCTTACCGGTAACATCCTCGCAAATATCAATAACATTATCAAACGCCGCACGACCGGCGTATTTCTTACCCATGCCCGCAGTTTGCGATCCTTGTCCGGGGAAAATCCAACCAATCTGTGTCATGTTGCACTCCTTACAAGTGTCGCGCCAAATAACCCGTTCAACCCGATAGAGTTGCATAGAACAGTTGAGACACGATCGTCTTTGGTAGGAACACAACCCGGTGTGGTTTTGCGAAGTACCGATGCAATGGCCAGAGCAACTTCGAACAAAGCCGCGGTTCCCATTGCGAAACCAATCGAACGCTTTGACGAACCCTGCGGCGGCGGGTCATTTGCAAAAACTGTTCGCATCGCCGCCCCTTCCAGAGTGTCATCAATCCAGGTTCCAACTGAACCTGTAAGTACCATATCGATATCTCTCGGAATCGCCGATGCGTCTTCCAGACAGGTTTCTATTGCGGCAACCAACCCCTGCCCGTTCGGATCCGGACGGCCCAAAGCTGCCGCATCGTTGCAGTAACCAACGCCCGCCAATTCGGCCAATATGCCGGCTCCACGGTCTTTTGCTGTTTCAGCATTTTCCAGAACCAGAGCCACAGCTCCTTCTCCCATAATCGCCCCGGCTCCAACCCCACCCTCTTTGTCAAAAGAGGCATGCCATTTCAGATCATGCAGACCCAACTGGATGGCGCTGCACAGTTCCTCGGAACACAACGCGATCACGGCCTGGATCCCGGGTTGTGCCAACATCATTTGCGCCTGATAAAGAACAGCTGTGCCGGAACAGCCAGCGCCGGGAACAACCTGAATGGGTCCGGACAAACCAAAATAAATGCTTGTCAGACTTGCCGGTGCGTTAAAAACCGATTCCTGAAAAACCCGCGGCTTCACGCCTGTTGCGCCAACATCAATCAGATCATCATAAATCTGCTGCGTGGCGGCCCCCGGTCCGTTCGACGTACCAAAAACAATACCGATATCTGCGGATTTTGTTTTTCGGTCTACATTCAAACCGGATTGTTCCAACGCTAGATGTGTTGCTGCAACTGCATATTGTGAAACCAGCGGCACACGGGATAGCTGACCCGTTTTCAACATCTGCCGCAGGTTTACTTTTTCAGCTTCTGCCGCAGGTAATCCGTTATCATATCGGCTGCAGGGCATGAACTCAGCGTCTGCTTCCTGTTGAGCCTCCCACAGTTGATCAAGGGTTGTCCCGAAGGGGCCAACAACACCCAATCCTGTAATTGCTATCGGGTTAGACTTGCTATTTTCCAATTTCCCAGCTCCTTCAGTTCTTGTGTTTCTGCTTCTGCGGCAAGCAATGCCCAGTAGTATTTCGCTTTTTGGATTTCTTTGTTTTCCTGCAGGGCACCTGCGTACAAACGATAGAAGTCCATCCGCCATTTCGCGGACCTCAACACATCTTGATACCCCGGATTTATATCCGGCTGTCTGGCCCAGATTTCGAGCTGGGCAAAATCTTGCATCGCTGTTTCATGAGAGACAAACAAAGCAGGCATCGATACAAAGGTAGAAGCTCGGATCAGCCGTGAAACGGGGTCCTCTGGGTCCAGCTCAACAGCTACATTCAATTTAACCTGCGCCGTTTTCACATGATAAATCCGCACAAACCCGGGTCCGGGCAAAACTTGCCATGCACCTTGCACAGGGTAATCACGCGCCATTAACGCATGTGCCGAACCCAGCCACGCATATGCCTGCGAGAACTTTGGCAGTTGTGTAGTGCTGATCTTAAGGCGGTCAATTGCAACCCGCGCCCATTTGGGATCATGCAAAACCGATGCCATTTCATAAGCTGCGATACCGGCGCTAAAGCTGTCACCATCGTCGAAGGATTCTGCAATCCATAGCGCACGGGCATGGGCAAGCCGCTGCTTGTTCCACCCTTGCGGGGCATGGCCAGCCTGAACGGGTATTCCCACCAATTCGGCCTTACTTTCCACATGTGGCACACAGGATGTAACAACCATTCCATAAAGAACCGTCAGAGCGCCCAAAGACAGCCATGTTCTACTTGCCATTTTGAGCAGTTTTCTTTTGCTATTGCGTGACATGGGACTTGCTCCAAACTGGGCCGCGCAATAACCGGAACTCTTCAGCAATTTCCTGCAACGCAAGGATTTTAAAAAACCGTTCGATAACATAGGGCTGCAACACATCACGTACTTCGCTGCTTGTTGTGCTTGTCTGGTCCAGCCGTACCATTTTGGCTAAATCCATCGCCATTGGCTGCGCCATAAGTCCGTAACCGGTAGAGCCCTGATCACCGCATCTGTACGGGGCTTCCGAAATAGGGTTAAACCCAATTTTTGAATAAAGCTTGACCTGAAAACTGAAGCTATCGTTCATTATTGTATGTGCGCGGCGTTCGGCGGCAGCCTCTACTACACATTTGAACAATCCGGTCAGAACTGACCGCTCAAGCCGGTATCGCTGATGAATTCCAAGTCGCCCCATCTCGACAACGCGGCCTTTTTTGCGATACTGGTCAACTGAAATCGAGGCTTCGGACTCAATAGGTAGACCGTTTTGTGGATGATCCAGAAACATACATATCCCCCCGATCGGGCGCGTGCCTTCATACACCAAAAATGGAACGGTATATCCTTTACGCTGCGCATCCGAAGTACGGTGCTCGGCCTCAATAGTTGCTGTATCAATTCGGCGGCGCGGACCAGCCGCTCGTTGCAAATCGGCGTGATAGGCTTCGGCTATGGTGCTGTAAAACTGGTCACGCTGCGCATCATTGCACACTTGTTCAAACCTGAATCTGCCATTGGTAAAGGATTTCTGTCGCCCATATGCACGCCCCATCGAAATGAAATTCAACCAGATTGTCCCAACAGCACCCGCCAGCATCAGCACCATAGGGACCAGCAGGAACCAAAGGCTTGGCATCAAGACAATGCTAGAAATACCTGCCAATGCATGCAGACTACCCCACATTAGGGACATCTTGCGATGCAATGGATAAAACCCAGCACCTTTTGAATAGTACATAGTAAATGGTCGCCCGACAGCTAGTAAACCGAAGACAAGAACGGCGAGAAACAGGTAAACCATCGGGGCAGCATAGGCCGACCATGCAATATCCGCCGCGAAAACGCGGGCGAGGGATAATACAGCATAAAATGCAGTCATAAATCGCGTGACAGGTGAAAAGACACCCAATTGGCGCTCTTTGCCCCAGAGCACAGAATACAGGCCCAAAGATATGAAAGGAGCAATTTGCAATGGAGCGAAGTATAGGCAAAACAAAGCCAATACCATAACAGCAAGCCCAAACAGCATCAGGCGGACGGCAGCCCTTAGAAAAGGGCCGTCGTCGTGCACGTAAGAACCGGATGTCTGTTTCATTACGCAGCCTGACCCAGTGCATTCAACACCGACTTGCTAAGGAACGCAGGGGCTGAAACTGTTTGGGCGATACCCTCCGAGGTTTCAAAAACCAGTCCTGGCACTGCCAGATCCCGATTCAAAAATACCAATGCGACCGAATTGTTCAGCGTTTCGGAATAATAGGCAGATCGAACATGGCCAATTACCTCACCTTCAACACTAATATCTGTTTTTGCGGATACATCCTTACTGTCCAGTACCATCAAAACACAAGAATTCGCTTTTTCGCCCCTGCGGTTTGCCAATGCATCGGCCGCCCTCAGATTATCTTTCTGGAAGTCGATCATCCATTGCAGTCCGACATCAAATACCGAAGCGTCCTCTGGAACGTCGCGCGCGCGGTTCAGTATCCGCATTTCGGCCATCATCACCGGAAATGCGCTGTCATCCGTAACTATATCGGAAGACCCGTGTGATAACAGGTTCGCAATAATTGAATCCTGCAAGCTGGCATCGCCAAACAGATGCAATTCATACTCACCAAAAAACCCAATCCGCGCAGCCATCACCCCGTCTGCTAATTCAAACGCGTTCAAAAATGCGATTGATTGCACTTCGTCTCCAAGCGCAGCAATGGCGATTTTCTCGGCTTCAGGGCCAGTCACCAACAGATGAAACGTGTTATTCTGCAGGTTCGATACACAAATATCAAAGTTTTGCGTTAATTCGTCCAGCACGGCAGTGACTGGCGCATATTCATCAGGTTCCGCGATAATTTGAAATCCTGCTTCAATGGCCAGAATCCAGACAATTGCCTCGACACCTCCACTCAGTGAAGGGATCAACGTATTCATTGCCTTACCTTCAAACAGGTCCAGAATATTCCCGCCGACAACGCTGTCCAGTGCTGTGGCTGCATCAGCGCCGGTAATTTCAATGCGCACCCAGTTTTTCAAATCTACCAAACCTGCATGATTACGAATTTTTTCATAGGCAGACGACATTACGCTACTTCCTTTTCTTGAGTGGTGTTGTTTTGCACCAGGTCCACAATTGAATTGATTGAACGGATTTCCCGCATGTGTTCATCCTCAACCCGCAGGCCGAATTCGGTCTCGATTGCGACAACGATTTCCAGCGCATCTACTGAATCAAGCCCCAGACCAACCCCAAACAAAAGGCAGTCATCCGGAATGTCTGTCGGCTCTTTCTCCAATGCCAGACAGTCGATCAAAGTCTCTTTTAGTTTCAGGGTTATGCACTGGCGCTCCGCCGCAATCGCGCGTGCCTGTTCCAGAATTAAGGGGGTCATGTGTAGCCTCCGCCGCTAATGTTAATGGTTGTCCCGTTCACGAATGTGGACAGGTTTGACCCCAAAAATACGCAGGGTCCGGCCACCTCTTCCGGTGTGCCTATCCGCCCAAGGGGGATATTTTTGGTGATGTCATTCTTTACTGCCGCGGGCATCTTGCGGGTCAAATCCGTGTCGATCACCCCCACATAAAGCGCGTTTACCAACACGTTGAATTTACCCAACTCGCGTGCCAGTGATTTTGTGAAACCAATCAGGGCCGACTTTGACGCGGCGTAGTTACACTGACCTGGGCGCCCGGATAGCGCCGATATCGAGCTAACCTGAATAATACGCCCGCTACGCTGTTTCATCATCTGCCGCGCCGCTTCCCGGGAACATTGATAAGTGCCGCGCAGATTAACCGATATTACCTCGTCAAACTCTTCTTCGCGCATCAGCATCAACGGCTTGTCTCGCGTGATGCCGGCATTGTTAATCAGTATATCGAGCTGCCCGAATTGTTCGACTGCGGCTTTAACCATCTCGCGAGCAGTAACTTCGGAATCAACCGACCCAATAGATGTAATGCACTCCGCACCCAGCGCCCTTATCTCACTCACCGTCGCGTCCATCGCCTCGGAAGACCGTGAGGCATTAAGTACCAGCTTGGCCCCATTTTCTGCGAATTGCAGTGCAATCGCACGGCCAATTCCACGGGATGCTCCTGTGATAATTGCCACCTTGTCTTGCAAAAGCCTCATGAGGTAATCTCCCTACTAGAACCTGATTTTAACGCGACTGCCCCTTGAAAAGCGGCGTTGACATGCGGCGGAAACATGACAGGTTTATGCGCGGTTCGATCCATGCAGATTATTTCGGCTGTGACGGTGCAAATGTCGGTCGCTCCACGACGAATGACACAGGCCCAAACGGAACTTGCAGCACGTAGCTTAGTAAGGCTTGTGTGAATAAACAGTACATCATCAAACATGGCAGGCGACAGAAACCGTAGCTGCGCCGAACGTAAAGCAAGGCCGTAACCGTCGTCAGAAAACAACGCCCCGACATCCAACCCCAACTGCCGCATTGCTTCGTTACGGCCGCGTTCTGCCAGCTCCAGATAGCGGGGATGATAGACAATCCCGCCGGCGTCCGTATCGCCAAAAATAACACGGTAGCGAACCGCCGGACTGTTATTGCGGCTTACAATTGTCATTGAGCCACCCCTTCCAGAACAAAGGCAAACCCTTCGCCGATAACGTCATAACCCATCGCTAGAGTAACGCCGGATTTCGATGTCAACGCTGCAGCAACAGTCATCAAAGCACCCGAGGAAGGGGCAAACCCGAAGACGACATCAGGGGAAATAGTCTGTGGTATATTGCCGCTGAATACTTCCCCTAACGCATTGGTGACAGCAGTTTTTGTGGGTGCCAATCCACTTCCCAGCACCACAACTCGCGTTATATTTTCGGGGCTGTTTCCTGCCTGGTACAACGCAGCTTTTACCGCTCGCTTCAATGCAGCCCCAGATTTATCAACCATCTGGTCAAGTGGATCTTGCCGTGTAGCCCACCCTTTCAAATGGGCCAGAATCTGGGCCCCGCGAGAACGGGCCGTTGATTGGCGCTCCACTGTAATTGCTCCACCAAATTCGCCCAATGCCTTGGCCCGACCGATGCGTGGCGCATCAGGTTTCTCGACAACCCCAGTACGGTGGTAAATCTGCTCAAGGTTTGGTGTGGTTTCATCGCCCGAGACCACAGCAACCCGATCCTGCCGATCATGCTGTACTAGATCGGCTGCAAATGCCAAAGCCGCCGCCGATCCACACAGTGTTGTTGTGTATCCCTTGATCCGAAACGCCAAAGAGGTCGCCCCTCCAGTCGCGTTCATCGTAATCATCGGAAAGTAATGGGCATTTGCCAAGGCAGGATCACCCAGAAAAACGCTTTCCATAAATTTCTCTGTCGGCTTTTGCGCACCGAACACAATACCGCCGATCAGCCCCGAACGCTGATTTTCTCGATAGATTTCCTTGTCCTCGCCCAACGCTTCTTTTAGTGCCACAAGCGCAAATTTCGATGTGGCGGATGTTCGTGCAAATGGCTTCAGATCCGAAGTGGTAAATCGCATGGCGTTACACTTGGCAACGGCCACCCCACTCGCGGCACTTAATGTGGCCAGAGAGGAACCATCATCAAGCGCCTCTTCGAATTCACTCATGCCTACACCGGCTGCACTACAAACACCAACGCCAGTGATCACCACATCGTCAACTTCATTATACTGGCGAAGAACGGGCGATTCCTCGGCACCAACCCGTACCAACAACGAACTGTTGTTTCCACCAAACCCAAAGTTATTAATCAACAAAGTCGCGTGAGCGCCTGTTTTGACCTCCGATTGAACGTAGTTTAACGGTGCACAATCCTCTCTAAGTGCCTCCATACGCAGGTTGGCGGGCACTTGCCCTTTCTTTGCCAGTAATATCGAAGAAATTGTTTCAATTACACCGCTCGCCCCAAGGGTATGGCCATAATAGCTTTTGGTCGAACTAACGGGGACCTTGCCACCTAAAACGCGTTGAATAGCGCGCGATTCAGCGCCATCGTTTGCTTGGGTTCCGGTACCGTGGGCATTTACGTAGCCAATCTCTTCTGCGGATATCCCGGCGTCCGATAAAGCGGCAGTAATTGCGTTGACCGCCCCGTTCCCGTCCTGATCCGGCGACGTTGCATGATGTGCGTCACCCGACAAACCATAGCCAAGTACCTCTGCCAGATAGGGGGCGTTTTGATCATAGTCCAGATCAGCCTTTGCCAATACGACTATACCTGCTCCTTCGCCGATGCTTAGACCGACATCTTGTGCAAATGGTGCGGTTTTATCCTTGGCCAGTGCCCTTAGTGCATTGAACCCCGCCATCACTGACAGCGAAACTGTATCGGCACCGCCGGCAATAACCACATCCGCCTCGCCCCGGCGGATCAAGTCAGCTGCAATCCCGACCGCCGAATTAGAGCTTGCACAGGCAGAAGACACTGTAATCACTCGTCCTTTGGCGCCGGAAATCCGTTTAATCACTGCTGTGCAATGTGAAACCAGCGTCGCAGAAATAACTTTCGGATCCAATTCGCCAACTGTTTCGTGAATAACATTTCGGGCAACGTCTTCGGTGCGGATCAGGCCGGAATGGGAACTTCCCAACACCACGGCAATACGCGTTGCATCCAGCTCTTCAAAATCCAGTTTTGCTTGTGCTACCGCTTCGCGATATGCAGCAATTGTGAACAAGGTTGCACGATCCATCCAATCGGCGTCACCAGCATCCAGCTTGATGTCCACCTTGGCACCAAATGCCGAGGCCTGATTTGTCAAAAACCGAGATGCATCAAAGGCGGTGATTGCCCCGATTGAATCCCGACCTTCGACCAAGGCCGCTTCCAATGCATCGCAATCTGTTCCAAGTGGACAGAAAACGCCCATTCCGCGTACAACAACCGTCGTTTCAGAGTTATTTTCAATATCTTTCATGATGCATTCCTCAGCGCAAAAATCCGCCGTCGATCCGCTGAACGACGCCATTTAAATAAGAAGAACTGGAAGAGCCCAGATACCACACAGCATCTGCAACTTCGCTAGGCTCCCCCATTCTGGGAGAGGCGCTTGCCGCCAGTACATGCTCGTACATTTTTGGCTCGAGTATCTCGACCATCTCGGTGCGAATGAACCCCGGGGCCAGCGCATTGACACGCACCCCTTGCGCACCCAGTTCCCGCGCCAACAGCCGGGTGGCCCCTATAAGTCCACCTTTCGTTGTCGAATAGGGTACTTGTCCTTCCTTACCGGTCACCCCGGCCATTGATGACATCATTACAACTTCTCCGCCGCGGCCCGCTTGGGCAGATTCGATCAGCAGCGGAGCCGCAGCTACAGTCAACAGCAGCGGCGCGACCAGATTGCATGAAATCAATCCTGCATAATCTTCGGCTTTCATCGCCGCAAAGGCACCGTCATAAGCACCACCAGCATTATTGACCAAAACATCCAGACCGCCAAACCGTTCGGCCGTCTGCCCCATAACCGACGCACATGCCCTGGCATCTGTCAGGTCTGCCTGGATCATCAACACTTCGGCCCCTATCGCTTCCAGCCGGTTGCGTGTTTCATCAGCGGTTGTCTGGTTCGAGCGATAGACCAGAACCAACCGACATTCCTGTTCAGCATATTTTTCAGCAATTGCCCGCCCTATGCCGCGGGTCGCCCCAGTAATAAGCGCGATCTTTTTATAACGATTATCCCGGTTCATGCCGCCATCTCCATTACGCCTTTGCCAAGACAAATTATTCCGCCGTTCACCGGCACATTCCCTTGCAGCAATGACCAGCAAAACTGCGCATATTCGGTGGTTTCATTTGGTGAAAACCGCATCGTATACACCTTCAGGGCATCACGCTTTTCTCTCCATATCTGGGGCTCGACACTTTCTTTCGAAGGTTGGCTGAGTACGGTGTTATATTTGATGCCCATACGACCATATTCTTTGGCTAGCGATTTCAACGCGGAAACCCGCAGCTGGTTGGCCATTGGATTTTCCGGTTGCCCCACGATGCGCGCAGCAACGTCATCAATCCCCACAAACAGAACCTGCCCTGCTTTGGCGGTCATCATCGCCTGCGTTACGGCACGACAGTTTTGCAAGAAAGCCATCGTATCATTGTGCAAATCCCTACCCAGCGCCAAGGCATCTTCCGGGTGTTTCAGTGCCTTGTTCAAGGCGACGGCCTCGCATCGTTCAGGCGGGCACATTACCAGCCCATTAGGGGTGCCTAACTTTGCCAGGCTGGCCTGCACCCCTCCATGACCAGACGTGTCTACAACACTTTCGTTTGCAGAACGGCAAACCTCGGCAACAGCCTGAATTAGTGGGTGTTTCAGGTTTTCAAAGAAAATCATTTAGTCGCCTTCCTTTCGCAAACGGACCTGCCGCCAGTTGGTGGTTTTCAAAGCCGTTAAGCCGCTGATTTCTGCTCTATCTGCAGGCTAACTGTCTGTGCCAGACGCCCGACTGTAGAGCAGTTGTTCTCGATGAATTCCTGATCAATTTCGGGAAATGTCACGCCAAATTCCCGCTGGACACCGGCTAGAACTTCCAGCGCATCAACCGAATCCAAATCCAGCCCATCAGCGTCAAAAAGCAGAACATCGTTGCCGATTTCGTCCAGTCCAATACCCAGCTCTTCCAGTTCCAAACCTTCAAAAATGACGACATTGCGGATTTTCTCCGCAACTTCGGGGGAAAAAGATGTGATGTTCATAAGATAGTCTCCTTGATTTGGGGGGGGTGCAAATTGCTTGCGGTTATCGGAATTGGCAGACTATCAAGCATGAACTTGGCGCGTGCCAATCGTTTCCCGTCACGCATCAGCATGGCGGAAAAATTCTTGTTATCTATCTTTTTTAGCCGGATCGTTGCAGTCTCTCCCGGCATAAGCGGGGCTCTGAATGTCAAATCCTTTATTGCTCGCAATCCGAGTTGCTTTGCATGTTGCCGTTGGACTGCATCCAGCATCATTTCAGCAATAAGCACACCGGGAGTAATTGGGTCGTCCGGGAAATGGCCCGCGTACACTGGGCACGCCGGATTGGTTTTTACAACCATCTCGGCGCTTGGCCCTTCAGCGTTAAACCCTTTTACCACGTACAATGGTACATCCGTGAAAACCACTGGACCCGAAGCTGGCATAGCAGCCGTATCCGGTTTGGGTGCCAAATGGATAAAGCCGCGCAACCGGGCACAAACCAAACCGTCATTATCAAAATATATGGCTTTGAAATCATGGAAATTACCGCGTGTTCCAGTATGCTTGACTTCCACACTCGCCAAGGGAACAGCCAAATAATCCCAATCAAAATTGGTCACTCCAGCCAACACGCCGACGCTTCCGGTGCTGTTCATTTTTGTGCGTATCAATACGCCCATCAATTGTGCTGCATATTCTACCGGAAGCACACTAAGATACGGATCCGCAGCCCAGCAAGCGTCGGTATGCCCTTGTTCCAACCTAGCAACAGCCCGGGCATCTTCAGTAATCAGTATCTGGTCGACAAAGCGGAACGGCGGCCGGTGCCGCAGGATTTTATTTGCCTCGATTACTTTCATGTTAATTCCCGTCATTCTGTGACAAAGTGTGTTTTGCCGGCGATGAGAGAAAACTAGCAGTGGAAAAAAATATTCCTATCCGCCCGAATAGCCGTATCGGTTTCGCACCATACAATTGTAGGGGGCAGAGTTTAGTCGCCGATCTGAGCAATTAGGTCAGTCCGGAATGTTATTTGGAATTTTCACGAGAAGTTGTTTAGTGATTTAGGGCTTTTGAAGTGAACCACTACCGGCTGACGCCGGTAGCATCCCGTTTGGAATGTAATTCCAGGTACTGCATGATGATATCGTCGGTCACATTCCCCGAGGTTGTCGAAAAATACCCCCGCGCCCAGAACCGCCGCCCCCAGTAACGCTTGCGCAACTCCGGAAATTCCATCTGGATGCGGCGCGAAGACCGCCCCTTGATGCGCTGCATGACCTGCGACAGTGACAGTCTCGGCGGGATCGACAGGAACATATGCACATGATCGCGCGCCAACACCCCGCGCACGATATGCACGCCCATTTCCTCGCAGGTCTGGCGGATAATCTCGCGGATACGCTCGCGCATCGGTCCCTACAGAACCTTGTAACGATATTTTGTGACCCAAACGGCATGGAACCTGTGGTAAAATCGTGTGTGCGCGGATGAGGAATAGTGCATGATCTTCTCTCCTGAATTTTAAAACCTTACCGCTCACGCGGGTTTCAAAATTCAGGAGAGAAGATCATCAGGGGATTCGCTGAAGCGAACCGGCTGGAAGCCGGTGGTTTATCTCCAATAGGTAGAAAATCAACAGGGTGATTGGGTTTTGACCCTAGGCTACCCAATTCTCGATCACATCAACCGCCTCCTGCGCGGTTTCGACAAATTTGAACAGGTCCAGATCCTCGGCCGAAATCGTGCCGGCCTCGGCCAGCGCTTCCCAGTTGATAATACTGCGCCAGAATTTTTCGCCAAACAACAGGAACGGAATACGTTCCATCCGGCCGGTCTGGATCAGCGTCAGCGTTTCAAAGGTTTCGTCCAGCGTGCCGAATCCGCCGGGGAATACGGCCAGCGCCTTGGCGCGCATCAGGAAATGCATCTTGCGGATGGCAAAGTAGTGGAAGTTGAAACACAAATCAGGCGTCACATATTCGTTCGGTGCCTGTTCATGCGGCAGCACAATGTTCAAGCCGATGGAAACTCCGCCCGCATCCAGTGCGCCACGGTTTCCGGCTTCCATCACCCCCGGCCCACCACCGGTGACGATCACGTTTTCCTTGCCGCCATTGCCGTTGCTTTTCAGCGTCATCAGACGGGCAAACTCGCGGGCCTCGTCATAGTATTTCGACAGTTCCGCCAGTGTTTTGGTGCGGGCTGTGTCCTTTTTGGCCGGTTCCGGAATCCGCGCCCCGCCAAACAGAACAACGGTGGAATCTATGCCGGCCTCGTCCAGCGCCATTTCCGGTTTCAGCAGCTCCAGTTGCAACCGCACGGGGCGCAATTCGTCTCGGCACAGGAATTCGTCATCGGCAAAGGCCAGCCGGTAGGACGGCGCGCGGGTTTGCGGTGTGTCCGGTATCTCGCGGGCGGTTTCAATGTCTTGCCGCGAGTGGCGCATCGGGTGTTTGCGATGATCTTTGTTCATAGTGCTTCCTTGAATTCCATGTGATGCAACAGTCCTGCATTAAAGCGGTGTTTGTCGGCAATGCCAAGCGCAAACAGATCGCGTTCCCGTGACTTGAACTTCGCCGCCGACAGGCATAGTCACATTGCAAAACCCTGTTATCATTGGTCCTCACATGCACACTCCTATCCCCCTGATCCGCGATGTTGTTTTGATTGGCGGCGGTCACACCCATGCGCTGGTGGCGCGGATGTTTGGTATGAAGCCGATGGCCGGTGCGCGCCTGACCGTGATCAATCCGGCCCCCACCGCGCCTTATTCCGGTATGTTGCCGGGATATATCGCGGGGCATTACGCGCGGATGGATCTGGAGATTGATCTGGTGCGGCTGGCCCGTTTCGCCGGTGCGCGGCTGGTGCTGGGGCAGGTCACGGGGATTGATCGTGTGGCCCAACGGGTACAGGTGGCGGGGCAGGCGGGTATTGCCTATGACATTGCTTCGGTCAATGTTGGCATCACCACCGAGGCCCCGACCATCCCGGGCTTCACCGAAAATGCGCTGGGGGCGAAACCGCTGGCGCGTTATACGGCGGAATGGGAACGGTTTTTGTCGGATGTCACCGCTGGCCGTCGCACCCCTGACGTGGTGGTGATCGGTGGCGGTGTGGCCGGTGTGGAGCTGTCGCTGGCGATGATGCACCACCTTAAAGCCAATGGTGTTACCGGTGCCCGCGTCACCATTCTGGAGCGGGCTGATACCCCCCTGAACGGAATCGGCAAAGGGGCGCGAAAGGCCCTGCTGCACCACATTCAACGGCTGGGGGTTGTGCTGAAAACCGATGCCGAAGTCACCCATATCGCCCGCGATCAGGTGCATCTGGCCGATGGCACTTCTATCCCGAAATCCTTTTGCGTGGGCAGCACCACAGCGCGCCCGCATGACTGGCTGCGGGATACCGGCCTGACCAATGATCGCGGTTTTATCGACGTTGGCGAAACCCTGCAAACGCTGGCCGATCCACTGATCTATGCCGCCGGAGACTGCGCCGACCTGACCCATGCACCCCGCCCAAAAGCAGGCGTTTATGCAGTGCGCGAGGCGCCGGTCCTGTTCCATAACCTGCGGGCGGATCTGACCGGCAGTCAGCGCAAGGTCTTCAGGCCACAAAAAACATTCCTGAAGCTGATCCAGACCGGCGGCAAAGGCGCGATTGCCGACAAGGCCGGTTTGCGGCTGGACGGGCCGCTGTTGTGGAAATGGAAAAACCACATTGATCTGAAATTCATGCGCCAGTTCGAGGAATACCCCGAAATGCCCGCCCCGCCTCTGCCGCGTGACGTGGCAAAAGGCGTGCGCGAGGAAATGGGCGATGTGCCCCTGTGCGGCGGTTGCGGCGCCAAGGTGGCCCCTGCCGATCTGCAAACCGTGCTGCAAACCCTGCCCGCAACCGTGCGCAAGGACGTGCTGTCCGGCCCCGGCGATGACGCCGCCGTGCTGGCCTGCGGTGATGGTCGGCAGGTGCTGACCACCGACCACCTGCGCGCCTTTGTCAGCGATCATTACCGCATGGCGCGGATCACCGCCATTCATGCGATGGGCGATATCTGGGCGATGGGGGCCAAACCGCAAGCGGCGCTGGCCAGCATTATCCTGCCGCGTA
>Ga0256840_1001226_pt1 | contig 24639 bp, 25 predicted proteins | sample 355202metaG_FD_185969 | JGI IMG/M metagenome (GOLD analysis project Ga0256840, IMG submission 185969) | Hydrothermal vent microbial communities from Mid Atlantic Ridge, Atlantic Ocean - 355-202 | ecosystem: Environmental > Aquatic > Marine > Hydrothermal vents | place: Atlantic Ocean: Mid...
TATTGTACATTGCCAAACTTGTTGCGAAGCAAGGACGGAAAGCCACGGGTCTCATGAGAGTGAGACAGCCGGGTTACCTTAAACACAGACTGATGTAAAGTCACTTGTGAATAAGTAGTAAAGAAGAGAATACTTTTTTACTTTCCTCATCCAACTACTTCCAATGCCATTTTGCAATAACCAATAGTCCAACTAAAGGTTAACATATGAGATTGATACGAAACACTAAAATACAGAATTTACTTCTCGCAGGAGCTGCAGCAACACTATTGAGTGCATGTGGTGGTGGAAGTTCTACAAGTTATAATAATTCATATAACAGTGCTTCAGGAGATGAAGTAGAGCTTGGTACAGAAAATCCTAAATGTATACAAGGAGAGGCTACACAAGAAGGAAAAATTATTGATTCATCCACAAATAGAGCTATAGCTAATGTCAATGTAGAAGTTTCAGGATGTACTGTCACTACAGATAAGAATGGATATTATAAACTAAAGAATATTAAATCGGAAAAAAGAACGTCTATCAATTTTGAAAAAGAAGGCTATATTAATAATAGTATTATTATCACTGTAGATAAAGATACTTCAAACTACCTAGAGGCTTCATTGGATAAAAACTTATTTGCATGGTCATATGAGAGTGAAAAAGGTTCTAAAGGTAGAAACCTAGAGATTGGTTCAGATGTTCAATATACGAATAATGATGGGTCTAAATACACAGGACAAGTAAACCTCCATTATACTTACAAAGATACGACTACGACAGAAGGTAGAGATAGCTTTCCAGGGACTTTCCAAGGCTTAGAATCAAATGGCGTTATTGTTTCGTTTGTAAGTTATAAATATATGGTTATAAAATTAACAGATGACAAAGGTGATAAGCTAAATATTTCAGAGCCTATCACTATCAATGTATATAGTGTCCAAGGCACAAAAGATTTAGAGATTCCCTTATGGTACTACAATGAAGATAAAGGTATCTGGATAGAAAAAGGTACAGCACTAAGAAATGAAGATGGTACCTATGTTTGTGAGATATCACATACTGGTACATGGAGTATCAGTAAACCTGTTGAGACTGCTATGGGTGTGTATAGAGGTCAAATTGTAGATGAAGATAAAAACCCAATGCCTAATGTAAGAATTAAAGCCAAAGGTGAAAACTGGATTAGTGAAGACCTTACAACAGATGAAAATGGAGAGTTTGAAGTTTTAGTGGTTCCAAATGAGCAATTTAACCTTTCAGCATACAACTATGAAGAAAAATTTGGTGCAGAATTTACAGATACACTTAGAGGAATATCTTCTGGTGATACTGTTACAGAATAATAAAGTACACATTCAAAAAATAAAGATAAAATTTCAATTTAAAAAGGATTTAATATGATGAAAAAGATAGTATTACTTACGCTTATCCCTATGACTTTGACCCTTCAAGGTGCATTTGTTATGAAAAAAGGTCAATCTTTAGAAAAGATTGACGGATCAGTTCAAGAAACCCAAACTGTTAACGATACCCAGGCTAATGTCGAGGATACGACAAGTAAACCTAGTTTACCTTCTTCTCATGTTGAAACACCATCATCTGGAACGAATATAGATACAACTGTACCTATATGGATTATAGGTGATTCTACAGTATCGAACTATCCAGATAATAATACTATAAAGGGGAAAGGTTGGGGGCAAGTAATTGCTGATATTATTAGAAATCCTAATAGAGTCGATAATCGTGCAATGCCTGGTACAAGTTCAAAAAGTTATGCCCCTTTGCGTAAAAATCAACCACATAATAGGTTTTGGGGCGATGGTAAAACAGATACAAATGCAGGAAATAGTGGACTAAAAGAAGATATTTTGAAAGCAAATATTTCAAAAGGTGGATATCTACTTATTCAGTTTGGACATAATGACGAGTACGGTAATCGTTATGATGCTTCTGTAGATACTGTACCTGGAAAAGGTAATGAGTTTGATAAAGAGTTGATGAAATATATTACATTTTCGAAGAAGCATAATATTACACCAGTGTTGATTACTTCTATGGCAAGAATGTCTTATGGTAATAAGTATCCACATATTACAGGTTCATTAGGACCATCACCTGCACCTTGGCAGTATATGCAAGGTAAAAAAGGAGATTGGCCACAGACAATGAGAGATGTCGCAAAAAGAGAAAAAGTGATACTCCTTGACTTAACAGCACGCTCACTTAGACATTATAATGATGATTTTACTTCACGTCAAGCTATCATAAATAGTTATTCTTGGAATAAGTCTGACGGAACACACTTTAATAAACAAGGTGCAAAGAAGATGGCACAGTTTATTAAGGAATTAGCATGTGATATTAATAATGGCGGTAATAGAGCTCTTTGTAATCAATTTAAATAAAAAAGATAAGTTCTAGCCATGACTAGAACTTTAGATGTTTATTAAATTACCATTTAATCTTCTAAATATTTACATGTTTTTGAATCCTATTAAACTTATATTTTACTTCATTATTTAGTATTTCAATAATGGAGAAAAACTGACTTGTTTCAACAAGGTAAATACCTTCTTCTTTGGTCTCAAAATACTCAATTCCAAGTTTTTTACCAAGTTGCATAAAGGATTCATCACCTGTGTAAACATTGGAAAGTAGGGCTAAGTGATTAAATGGGTTTAGGGCTTTTTCATCATCAAAATAAAACTGTCCTTCATGGATACGATGGAGGCTAGAGAGCGTGCCGTCTACATTTAGTTTATCTGCTATGAGTGCACCTAGTGACCTAATGTATGTACCTTCTGATACCTTGGCTTCAAAGTGTACAAAAGGATGATTGTACCCTAAAAGCTTTATGTCATAGATGATTGACGTGATGGTTTTTAAGTCTACTTTTTCACCTGCACGTGCTAGCTCATATGCCCGTTTACCATTTATTTTTTTAGCACAGAATTTAGGTGGGTAGTAAGTGAGTTCACCTTTAAGTGATGCCAATACCTTTTTGATGAGTGATGCATCAAAAGCTTCTACATCTTTTATGCTATCTACCTGTTCTATGTCAAGACTAGGGGAATTAACGCCTAGCCATAGGGTAGCTTTATAACTTTTGGGTGTTTTGTTGAGGTATTGGAAGAGTTTTGTATATTGACCCGTTGCGACTATAAGACAGCCTGTTGCAAAAGGATCAAGTGTGCCCGAAAAGCCTACTTTTTTGGTGCCATATTTACGTTTTACATAGCCCATATAGCCGTTTGAGGATCTAAATATGGGTTTGTTTACAACAAAAAGACGGTTCAATTATATACTTTGGACAAATGAACTGAGTATTTCTTTTTTATTGCCACCAAAATTAATGAGAAGTTTATACTCTTTACCAGATTTATTGGCAGATTGTACACGACCTATGCCAAAGATTTTGTGTTTGACTAGGTCACCTTTTTTAAAGGCAGCTTGTTTGGTGATTTTAAGACTGGTATCTGAGATGAGTCCTGCTTCACCTAGAAAACGACTCTTGTCTATCATCTTACGGCGACCTTTGTAGAAGCGGCTGTCTACATAACAAAGTGTCAGATCAGACTTGGCTCTGGTGATAGCAACGTAGCCTAAGCGACGCTCTTCTTCCATGTTGCAGCCTTCACCAAGCAAAGGGAAAAACTCTTCTTCTAAACCTATAACATACAAGTGTTCAAACTCTAATCCTTTAGCCGCATGGATACTCATAATAGTAATGGCATTTTCTTCTATTTGGTCTTGATCGGACTGGAGTGAAATATCGTTTAGAAATTCATCGAGGGTCAGGTCTGGGTTTTTAACTACAGCATCTCTAAAGTATCCATAAAATTCGTCGATATTGAGGATTCTATCCATGCCATCTACCATGCCTGCGTAGTGGTCTTTTAGTTTAATGTGTTCTTCAAAGAGACTAATGAAATTACCTAATTCTGAGACAAGGGTTTCTTGAAGGATGTTGATATCTTCTAAAAGTTTGGCTAAAGAGGTAGATACTTTCTTACTGACCACAATTTCCGCTTCACCAGAGTTTGACTTTTCTATATATCCAAATAAGGACAGTCCCGCGTTAAATGCAGCTTTTTGCAATTTCTCTATGGATGCTTTACCTATGCCTCTTTTTGGCTTGTTGATAATACGTATAAGTGAGAAGTCATCATGAGGGTTAGAGAGTACTCTTAGGTAAGAGATAAGGTCTTTTATCTCTGCACGTTCATAAAATCGCATACCTCCAATGAGTTTAAAACTCAAACCTTCCTTGGAAAAACCTTCTTCTAGTGAACGTGACAATGCATTGATACGGTATAAAACAGCTATTTCATCAGGATCGGTACCACTATCAAGTAATTTTTGTATCTCTTTTGCAATGGCTCTTGACTCCATAGACTCATCAAGTGAATGTAAAAGTTTCACTTTTTCACCTTTTCCCTTATGTGAGGTAAGTTTTTTACCAAGACGTGTAGCGTTATGTTCTATGAGGGCATTGGCGGCTTTGAGTATGGGTTCAGTAGATCGGTAGTTTATTTCTAGCTTGACGGTTTTACAGGTTATTTTATCATCTTTAAAATTGTCTGCAAATTCTAAAATATTACGTATATTTGCACCACGCCACCCGTAGATACTTTGGTCATCATCTCCTACAACACACAGGTTGTTGTGTTCTGAAGAGAGAAGTTCTAAAAGTTGGAATTGTAGTTCGTTGGTATCTTGGTACTCATCTACCATGATGTATTTGTACCTGTTACTGGTTTCTTTACGTAGCTCTGTGTTATTTTTAAGTATTTGGTAGGTGAGCATAAGTAAGTCATCAAAATCAACTAGGTTATTTTCTTCAATATTTTTTTGGTAGACAGCATAAATATTTGCAATTTTTTTATAGTCTGGTAATTCTGCTGTGGCTATGACTTCTTCTGGGGAGAGTATAGAGTTTTTGTATTTGGAAATTTCTGAAGCGATAAAGGAAATATTTAAATCTACTTTTAGCTCTTTCGCTATGCTTCTAAGTAGACGTTTTTTGTCATCACTATCTATGATGACAAAGGCATTACTTCGTCCAAGTTTTTCTATGTGGAACTTTAAAAATAGTAGTCCAAACTTATGAAAAGTACATAAAAGAGGTGGGTAAGATACACGAGATGGCATGAGTTTTAAAGCACGTTCACGCATTTCTGCTGCAGCTTTATTTGTAAAAGTAAGCGTAAGAGTATTTGCAGGGTCTATACCTATAACCCCAACAAGATACGTAAGTCTTGAAGTGAGTGTTTTTGTTTTTCCAGACCCTGCACCTGCTAAAATAAGCATAGGACCATCTATATGCTCTACAGCTTCACGTTGCGATGGGTTTAATGCTTCTAAAATGGATTCCATAATAAGGTGTACTCCTCTTATATTAATTATACCTTGAAACAGGTTACTCTCTGCTGTGGCGATGCTTGACCTATATATTTTTGAGATATGATTTAAGTAATAAGAATATGTTATGATACTTTTAAGTATAATTTGATATAATTAATTAAATTTGAAATATATATACTTAAATATATGATAGAAGGAATACTATTTATGCTAAAAGACTTTGTTAAACTAGAAACATTTTTAACTGTTGCCAGAGAGAGAAGCTTCTCTAAAGCATCAGCTAAACTAGGGATATCCCAACCAGCTGTGACACAACAAATTAAATTTATAGAAAAATATCTTGGGGTGAAAACCATTGAACGTAAAAAAAATGGGATTAGATTAACCAATGAAGGTGATGAACTCTATAAAATAGCTGCAGGGCTTGAAAAACAAATTCATGCAGCAGAAAAAGATGTTTTAAAAATCATGAATAAAGAGATCACTTTTAAATTGGGTGCATCTAGTATTATAGGTACCTATGTCATACCAGGGCAGTGTTTAAATACTATCGGGAAAGCTATCAATAATGATATCAAACTTTCTATTAGTGAGAGTGATGTAATCATTGAAAAATTAAAAGATAGAAAACTTGATGTAGGATTGATAGAATCTCCTGTGATGGATAGTGACTTGATTTATAGAGAATGGTTAGAAGATGAACTTGTTGTGGTAAGCAATATGCCCATACCTAAAGTTTTGAAAACAGAAGAACTTTATGAATTTTCTTGGATATGTCGTGAAGAGGGTACGCATACAAGACGCATTATTGCAGATGTATTTGAAGAGTTAGGAGTATCGTGTAAAAGTTTTGATAAGCTTTCAGAGGTTAGAGATACAACTGCTGTACTACAAACGATTAAAAAAGCAGATAAAAATAGTGACAAGCCTGTGGTTTCTATTATCTCTAAATATGCTATTGAAGATGAGGTAGCAAAGGGTGAACTTTATGAGGCACGTCTTAGAGGGTATACTATGAATCGTAAGTTTTATATCGTTTATTCTAAAGAGAATAAGCATAATGCCTATGTAGATAATGTAGTAAACTTTATTTTAACGGGTCACTGTGAGTCATAACTTACTTTTTTCGTTTTAATAGTTTTTTATTTTCAGGGTTATTCAGTAGGCTTTTCATGGAGGCCTCCATGTTTGATGTATTTACGGAAGTTTTTGTATCTGCATTTGATGCTTTTATTTCACTATGTTCAGCAAGGTTAAAAACAATAGGGTTTTCACCGACAAATATTTGCTTGATAGCAAGTAAAGGTATAGTTACAGTAGAGCCAAAGTTGTCTGAGCCAAAACCAGCTTCAAACGAAAAATACTCATCATCTAAAGTGGCACTCTCATAGGTGTATCCACTGACAATAAATAATACTACTGCATCAAAACTTTCTTGAATATCTTGAGGTAATTCAGGAGTAAAAACAATATGTTTTACTTCACATGCTACTGAAAATTCTTGTTGTTTTTCAAAAAAGTAAGAAATGGTTTTAGATATATGTTCACTGATGAGTGCTTTGTATTCTTTTGTTTGAAATAAGTTTATAATCATTATGTAATGCCTTCTATCTTTTTTGGATGTATATGTTTTAATATTTTAAATCCTAGCATAGCATTCATAAGAGCTACTTGTGTGTAGTCTTTTAGGTTTGCACTTGTTATGTCTTTTAGTATCAAAAACCCTTCATCTAATAGTTTTTGACGCATAGTACCTTTCAGTAAGGGATGGGTAGGGGTAATCCATTGCTTTCCATCATAAAATGCTATATTTGCGATAGTGCTGTCTGTAAGATACCCATCTTTTTCTATGATTAACTCATCATAATGAGAAAATTTTGAGAGTAGGGTATTGAGTTTGGCTCTATTGGCATATTTAAAATCATAGCTCATGGAAGAAGGTACAATTTTTAATGAATGTATCTCTTTTTCTTGATAAGGTATGTATTCTATAGAATGAAGTGTATCTGCATAGATGATACGACACTTATATAAACCTCTGGGAGGAGGTTTTATGATGGAGGAGAGTGTAAGTATATGGTCACTGTTAAATAAGGATTTACGACTCTTGTCACATCTTTTTTGATGATAGGGAAGATTATAAATTTCTCCTTCGTCTATCTTGATGCTCTCAAGTAAAAGAGGTGTTTTCGAGGTGTTAGACATTAGTTGCTAAACAGTTCTGTAGAGAGGTAACGTTCAGCTGTGTCACAAAGTATGGTAACAATTCTTTTACCTTTATTTTCAGGACGTGCTGCGATAATCTGTGCTGCATGTAAATTTGCACCAGAAGAGATACCAATAAGTAGACCTTCTTCTTTGGCTATTTTTTGTGCCATTGCAAAAGCATCTTCATTGCTTACGGAAATGATTTCGTCATACATTTTAGTATTGAGTATTTCAGGGATAAATCCTGCACCAATACCTTGAATTTTATGAGGACCAGGGTTTCCACCTGCGAGTACTGCTGAATCTGCTGGTTCCACAGCAATACTTTTGACATTGGATAGGTGTTTTTTTAAAATCTCAGAAGTACCTGTCATTGTCCCACCTGTACCTACAGCGGCTACAAAAATGTCAAGTGCATTGTCACAGTCTTTGAGTATTTCTAAGGCAGTTGTTTTTCTATGAATATCAGGGTTGTCTAGATTGTTAAACTGCTGTAAGACTACTGCATTGTCTAACTCACTTTCTAGTACAGATGCTTTTGCAATAGCACCTCCCATACCTTCAGCTGCTGGGGTAAGTACAAGCTCCGCACCTAGATGTATTAAGAGCTTACGTCGTTCAATGCTCATAGACTCTGGCATGGTAAGTATGAGTTTAAGACCTTTTGAAGCACAGATTGCTGCTAGACCAATACCAGTGTTGCCCGAGGTTGGTTCAATGATGGTAGTGTTTTTGTTTATGCGGTTGTTTTCTAAAGCTTTATTTACCATGTTGAGTGCAATTCTGTCTTTGACTGATGAAGTCGGATTCATAAATTCACACTTCCCTAAAATAGTTGCATCTGACTCATGGCTTAAGGTATTTATTTTAACCAACGGGGTGTTACCTATAAGTCCTTCTATATTGTCTATTATCATGCACTGTCTCCTTGTTATATATCTTATTCTGTGTAAGTATACCTAGGTGAAAGATTACTTCACTTCTTTAATACTATAGGCTATTTCCTCATTTGCGAACATGGGGACAACGCCGTTATATGTTGAGGGTACTTTAAAAGGTTTTTTTTCTAAAGTGACTATTTTCGACTTAGCTTTTGTGTTGTAAATACGTTGTGCGTTATCAGATACAAAGGCTTGTAGTGTATCTAACGCATTATTTTTCTCAAAGAGTTCTGCTAAAAGTTGCAAGGCTATGGGTGCTGTAAATACTCCTGCTGCACAGCCACATGACTCTTTAGCATGCTGTGGATGAGGTGCAGAGTCTGAGCCAAACATGACTTTAGGGTGTGCTTCAAGGGCAACTTTGAGTAGGGCATCTCTATCTTCAGGACGTTTGGCGATGGGTTTACAAAAAAGATGTGGTTTAAGCATACCACCTGCTACGTCATCTAAAGTGATAAGTAGGTGGTGTATGGTAATAGTAGCATAGAGGTTTTCATGCTTTTCTAATAGTTCTACGGAAGTTTTGGTTGTAATATGCTCCATGATAATAGTGAGCTTTGGGAAGGCAGTGGCTAAACGTGTATAAATAGAAGCGAACTCTGCTTCTCTGTCCATGACAAAACCATTGGTCTCACCATGTACACATAGAGGAATGTTAAGCTCAGTCATGGCTTCAAGTGTAGGGCGTAACTCTTCGACATCAAAACCAGAGACGCCACCTTTAGAGTTTGTAGTGATACCTGCAGGGTAGAGTTTTATAGCTGTGATTTCATCTTGAATAGATTCTAAAAATTCTTTAGTGTAAGAGGGCTTAAAAAAAAGAGTCATATAAGGTGTAAAATTTTCATGACCTATGGCTTGCATGATACGCTTTTTATACCCAATAACTTCTTCTTTTGTACTCACAGGTGGTACAAGGTTTGGCATAATAATAGCTCCAGAAAAAGTTTTTGCAGAGGTCATTGCAATATTTTCTAGCATTTCTCCATCACGTAGGTGTAGGTGCATATCAAGTGGAGCGTTTAATTGCATCAAAATCCTTTACTATATAGTAGTGTGTATTGTCTTGTTTTGTATTTGTTGGTACAAACCAATAGAGTATATTTATTTTGCCATAGTCTGCATTAAAAGTGAGTATGTGGGAGTTTCTTTTAGGGGTGAAAGCTACAATGGGGTAGTCGATACCTCCTTTGAACAATTGATTACAGCTTAAAATACGTTTACTTGTGGCTAAAAATGCTTTATGAGGAGCATTAAATTCAAATTGCCATGAAGCATATTCTGAGCAAGAGGGGTAATAGCGACATGAAGCGGGGAGCATTTTAGACATATATTGATATCCCTTAATGGGAGCTAGGTAAAAGTTTTTTATAGCCATGAATGTATAGAAGGCGTTGGAGTGTTTTTTAAGTGAGTATGTCGGGGTGATTGCATCCATTTCCTTTGGCTATATATAGTGATGTTAATTATAGATGAAAATGCATTTGATGTCAATTACATATCTTGAGAGGATGATGAAAAAATAAGCATCACAGATGAAGTATTCTGTGTTATAATCAAAACTATGAATGAGATACACCGCAAGTTTTTACTATCAGCTGACATCAAACGATGGTTAGATAAACAGACCTTTACGCTTGAGAAAACAGAGAAGTTTTATGTAAAATCACAAAGTGATACACCCTGTTACTACCTTAAGACTTTTCCTAGTACCTACTCAAAAATCATGGTTGATAAAGAGGGAAAGGATATACACTTAGAAGTGACAGAAGAAGACTATGTGTCTCAAAGAAAAAAACACCTAGGTAGAAAAGTTGCAAAAAATGCATATACTGTTTACATAGATGAAGAAGTGTTTGTTTTTTTTGAATATTTAAAAAAGCTAAAAGGTATTTACCTGCTTGAGTCATATTTTTCAACTGAAAAACATATGCGAGAATCTAAGACCATAGAAACATTACAACCTTTTGTACTTAAAGAGATAGATAAAGATAAAAAATATATGGATGAGTCATTGGCACTGCATACCAAACCTATGGAGTATGACCTCAATAAATTTTTTGAAAAAATAGATGCGTATGAAGCAGCAAACCTTTTCTTTTGGCAAGTACCTAGTAGGATGTATGTACGTGATGGTGTGACTTTGGTTTTATATAAGAATCTTAGACTTATACATCATTATCAGGTCAGTTATCAAGGTAAACATTTTCCTGCTACATTACATCGTTTACGTGTACTTTTAAGGCGTACTGCGACGCTTTTAGATACCTTTTCTTTTCTTTTTAACCCTAATGTACAGCATTTTTGTACAAGTTTACTCATGCGTTACCATGATGAGACAAAACATTTGCGTTATTTGTATTTTTTAGAAGAGTTATGTGCAACAAAGGAAGAGGCAACACTAAGTTTACATAGCGAACTTAAAAGTCTTACTTTAGAAGAAGAGAGAGCTGTTGTGCAAATGCTTTTTGATAAACCTTTTAAGCAAATTATACAAATAATGACACGAGAACTTTATGAAGATGGCTATCATCAAGGAAGTACTTTAAAGAAAGAGGTTAAAAGAGTAGTTAGAGAACATCTAAGTACATTTGAAGTGATACTTACTAAAACAAAAGAAGGGTATGACGAAGAATTATTGTCAGAACTTTATATATCAATAGACTCACTTCAAACACTTGTTGAAGATTTTTTCCATATCTTGGGTGAGAAGCAGACACAAATGTTAGTTGAAGAGTTAAATATTCTTTTAAAACCTTTACGAGAGTATCGTAACTGTAAAGAACGAGAGAAGGTTCTACTGTCGATGAAAGAGCACTCGGAGAATAAAACTTTAGATATAACGCCTCTTTTATGTGGCCATACTAAAAAACTTAAAGAGAAGATAGAAAATGCTTTAAAACTTTTAAGAAGTTCCACTTTTCATATATGAGGATAGATACATTAATGTGGCAGGTATATATAAAATATAAAGTAAGTATAAGATATCATTTCGAGAATTTTAAAATTAATATTTTCTAGTATACTATAAAATATTTATGATAATATGTGTAGAAGTAAATTACAATGAAGGAGTTAGATAATGTTAAAAAAATATTTTGTTGCAATAGTAATATTGTTTTTAGGGTATGCACAAGCAGATGAGAAAAAATGGTTTGGAGAGTTGGGTTGGAGTGCGTTACCCTCTTCAATAGCAGGTACGTACGAATCTAAGGATACATCGAATCTTAATGGGGTAGAGAATAAATGGGAGGCTATGAATAAATTTTATGGAGAAATTGGATATACATTTTTACTTGAAAATGATAGTAAACTACTGACTTCAGTAGGTGTTGATTTTATCATGACTAGTACACCAGTTAGTCATGCAACATTTTTTACAAAAGCAAGTCTCCTGTATCCAGTTTTTGTGAATGGATTGGCTGTGAATGTGGGTCCAAAAGTGAAGATTATTGTACCATTTAGTAGTTCTTATGAAGATAAGGATGATGGCATATATACACGTAAAGTAGAGTACGATACAAACGTTGCCTTTGCCTTGGGGATAGAAGCCGTCTGGGGTGAAGAAGATGTGCAGTTTGTCACAGGTGTTGAGTATCTTACTTCATCTAACTATAAAGGTTCCGTAACGGATAACGCAGGATATGCAAATTCTACTATGAATTTAAATGGCGTTTATCTTAATTTAGGGGTAAGATTCCGATTTTAAGTACTTCCCATTTTGTATACTATAAGATGAAGACATGTTTACCGAGTGATAGATAGTGGTACCATACTTTTTACTGTAGTATTGAAGTAATAACTTTTGAAGTGTAGGTTCTGTGGAAGGTGTAAACCATCCATTGTTAGAAAGTACTATCATGTTTTTAGGGTGCTTCCCATTCTTGTTTTTTTCATAGAGTTTTTCGGAAGTGGCTTCGAAACAAATGGCATTTCTAAATGTGACGCCGTTGATGTTATAGTCTGTAACATCAGCACTTGCTACATAGTCTACTGCACCATCATAAAATACTTTATTAATCCAATCACTAAGAAAATCTGGTAACGGATTACTCTCCCCAAAGGGAACCAATATGACTTTATTTGCCACTGTAATTTTATTGTCTGAAAAAATGTATGTGGAGTTTCGCGGTGTCTTACCATCCCAGTAAAGACCACCTGTAACAATAGAAATGTCTTTTGCTTTTTCTTGTAGCGTATCCATAAGTTTTCGGGATTGATTTAGAAATATGGGAAAAACAGATTCAGGTAAGATAATAAGTTCTTTTTTGTTTGCAATGGCTTGATCTATGCTTTTGAATATCTCTTGAAATTGTTTTGGATGTAGGGTTTTATTCCATTTTTCACTGACACTTGTTTGTGTAGTGACAACTTGTATGTTATTATTCATTTGTATGGGAGTACTATGTTGTGGTACATACGCAGCAAAAACCAACAAAAGAAAAAGAAGATTTTTCTTCCAAATACTTAAAGAAACAGAAAGTAAAATAAGTCCAAACTGCCATTTTTCAATACCTAAATAACTCTCTAAAAACATAAGTTCTGGTTTTAGCCAGTCAAATCCAAAAGGATGAACATAACTAAAGCCAAGTAGGGCTAATGCTTTTAGAAACACAGCATTAATGTTGAAGTGTGTTTCTATTTTTTCACTAAACCACGCGATGAAGTAAAAAATAAACCCATAAAGTAATGAAATAACAACTATACCCACAGGAAAACCCCAATCATACCCATAGTGCTGTAAGCTTAATGCTATCCACCAAAACCAAAATAGTCCTATGAAAATACCATACCAAGCCCAGGTAATTTTATGGGATTGGAGTAAAAGAAAAAGTGATGTGAGAGAAAATATAGTAATTAATATAGGATAGGAAAAATCCCAATAGTTGAGGTAGATAAAGAGTGAAGCCAAAAGTGCTATGAAAAAGCCTTTTGTTATCTCTAAAGTGTTAAAATATTGTCTAATTTTACTCAAAAGGATTCCTTATGGAACAATCAGGAAGTGTAATTGGTTCATTTTTGCCACTTATCTTATTATTCGCAATTTTTTATTTTTTAATTATCAGACCACAGCAAAAAGCTCAAAAAGCTCATAAAGAGATGTTAGAGGCTCTTAAAAAAGGTGATAAAATTATTACTACCGGTGGATTGATTGCTGAAATCATTAAACCTGAAGAAGAGTTTATCAAAATCAAACTAAATGATGACACTATCGTAAAACTAGACAGAGCATATGTATCAAAAAAGGTAGAAATAGGTGAAAACGCTTAATTACAGAGTTATTCTGTTGGCATTTGCCCTTATTTTTGGGATTGTTTTTTCTATTCCTTCTTTAACGCAAAGTGAACAAGGAAAGAAAATTATCTTAGGGCTAGACCTTCAAGGTGGACTCCATATGCTTCTTGGCATCAAAAGCGAAGTGGCCATTGATTCTAAAATAAAATCTATGGGAGCAACGGTTAAGTATATCTTTGATGATGAAGAGATTATTTTTGATGATTTAAGGATTAATGATGATCAAACTATTACTTTTGAACTTCTAGATACAGATGATGTGTTAAAAGTCAAAGCATTACTGACCAAAGAGATTGAGGGAACTACCTTTAGTGAAAAGGGCTTGAAGTTTGTGGTCGCTATGACAGAAGAAGAAAAAATACGAACAGAAAAAAATGCCATTGCTCAAGCTGTTGATACGATTAGAAATAGGTTGAATGAATTTGGTCTTGCTGAACCCACTGTTGCAAAGCAGGGTGAAGACAAAATACTGGTAGAAGTACCAGGCATAAAAACACAAGAAGACAAAGAACGACTTAAGAAACTTATAGAGAGAGCAGCACATCTACAGCTTATGGCAGTAGATGAAGATCGTATAGCAAGAGTGGCTACTATGAGTGATGCTGAAGCAAAAAGTTTTGGTAATGTCATACTTGCAGATGTAAATACACCAGAAAAATACCTTCTGCGAGCTATTCCTGTACTTGATGGTTCTATGCTTACAGATGCCAAAGTAGGGTTTGATGAGCAAAATCAGCCACTTATTAACTTTACACTCAACGGACAAGGTGCAAAGATATTTGGTGATTTCACAGGTAAATATGTGGGTAAACGTATGGCAGTTGTACTTGATAATAAAGTCTATTCTGCACCAGTCATTAATGAGCGTATCGGTGGTGGTCGTGTACAAATTTCAGGTAGATTTGAATTTTCTGAAGCACAAGACTTAGCTATTGCCCTTCGTTCTGGTGCATTGTTGGCTCCTGTGGTTATAGAATCTGAACGTTTTATTGGACCTAGTCTTGGTGCAGACAGTATTCAAGCGAGTTCACTAGCACTTTTACTTGGGTTTATTTTGGTTGTGATATTTATGGTGCTTTATTATGGTTTTGCAGGTGTGATTGCAAATGTGGCACTGATTGGAAACCTCTTTTTGATACTTGCTATCATGTCATTGGCAGGGGCAACACTCACGCTTCCAGGTATGGCAGGTATTGTACTTACTGTAGGTATGGCAGTTGATGCCAATGTTATTATTAATGAGCGTATACGTGAATTGCTTCATCAAGGAAAGTCTATAGCCAAATCAATAGAAGATGGCTATAACAATGCCTTTACAGCTATTTTTGATGCAAACGTGACGACACTCATTGCTGCGATTGTCCTTGTGGTATATGGTACGGGAGCGATTAAAGGATTTGCGATTACTATGGGTATAGGTATTGTTGCTTCTATGCTGACAGCAATAGTGGGTACACATGGTCTTTTTCAGTGGTTACTACCTAAGATGGACAAAAAGAAGCTAAATTTTTGGTTTGGTATTAAAACAGAAGGAGCGAAATAATGGAAATATTTAAATATAAAAAACCACTTTCCTTAATGGAAAAAAGCAAACGTTTTGGCATATTTTCTATCGTGTTACTTTTGCTCTCTTTAGGACTTATTTTAACCAAAGGCTTTAACCTTGGTGTAGACTTTGCTGGTGGTACGCTTATACAAGTAAAGTATGAAGGTGCTGCACCTATCCAAAAAGTACGTGAAGCTATTTCAGTAGATAAGACTTATGAAGGTGCCAGTGTCACGCGTTTTGGAGGAGATGATGAAATAGTCATAAAAACCAAAACTTCTTCACAAGTCTTAGGTGAAGATGTGGGTAAAAAAATGAATAGTTTACTTAAAAACACAGGTACATTTGAAGTTAGACGTGTAGACATGATAGGGGCTAAAGTCGGTTCGGAGCTACGTGAAAAAGGGCTTATGGCAATGTTACTTGCTATTATCGGTATTCTTATGTATGTTTCTTTCAGATTTGAGTGGCGTTTCGCTATAGCCTCGGTATTAGCGTTAGTGCATGATGTGACGATTGCCATGGGTATGATTGTATTATTTAGTGTGGAAGTCAACCTAGATATATTGGCTGCATTGTTGACTATACTTGGATATTCGCTTAATGATACTATTATTGTTTTTGACCGTATTCGTGAAGGGATTAGAACGATTAAAGACCCAGATTTAGGCAAGATTATTGATGAGTCTGTGACACGTACACTTTCACGTACTACACTTACTTCATTGACCACATTCTTTGTTGTTTTAACACTCTTTGTATTTGGTGGTGAGATTATTCATGGATTTGCCTTTACGCTTTTGGTAGGTGTAGTAGTAGGTACGTATTCTTCTATATTTGTGGCATCTCCTGTGTTAATGTGGTTAGGGTTTTCAGTTTCAGATTATAGATTAAAAGAAGCAGAAAAACTCAAACGTCAAAAAGAGAAAGATAAAATGCGGGCACAGTATGAAAATGGGACACTATAATTTACGTTATAATGTGTAAACAAATGAAAAAGGGTTTTTATGAATTGGGGTAAAGTTTTTTATATATTTTTTACATTAATGTCTTTGACAACGTCAGCGGCATTTTTGTATGAACATTCAGCAGTAGCGTTGTTTATAGCAGGGTCAGTAAATGTCATCTCGACTTTACTTAAAATTGGGGTGCGTAATGTACTTTCAGCAGAACTTCTTGCAGGTTCTTTAGTGGCAGATTTACATTTAATCCCTGCATTTTTTCTTTTGCAGTTTAATGATAATCATGGATTAGCGACAGGGCTGGTCATAGGTGCTGTGATTGCAAACCTTTATACCCTTCTTGTTTCTATGATAGAAAGTGCGAAAGAGAAAGCGGACTTTTAGGTCTACTTTTTTAAGTTTTTTTGTGTATCTTCTAGGTATTTTAGGTTAAAGGAATGATACATGGTGACAATGCCAACGCTACATGGGACAAGCCCTGAAAAGAAACGTCAGGAGATAAAAAAGTATTTCCATTTTTGTTACAAACGCTATGAATCTCTTTTTACACTTGTAACAGAAGAGCAGGCGTACTACCAAAAATCTGACCCTCTTCGTCATCCGATTATTTTTTATTACGGACATACTGCGACCTTTTTTATCAATAAATTTAAACTAGCCAAACTCATAGATGAACGTGTGAGTCCTCAACTAGAATCTATTTTCGCTGTGGGTGTAGATGAAATGTCTTGGGACGATTTGAACGATAAGAATTATGCTTGGCCAAGCGTGCAAGAGACGCAAGAGTATAGAGACAAAGTCTACGAAGTGGTACATACTGTGATAGACACAGAACCTTTAGAACTTCCTATCACAGAGGATTCTCCTTGGTGGGTCATCATGATGGGCATAGAACATGAAAATATACACTTAGAAACTTCTTCTGTACTCATACGGCAACTGCCTTTTGACTATGTCAAAGAAAATACTGCCTGGGAAGAGTCTTTAGCATACACTGACGTACCAGACAACAGCCTTATAGATGTAGAAGGTGGCATTGTGACACTAGGCAAAAATAAAGATACTAAACTTTTTGGCTGGGACAATGAATACGGTGACCACCAAGCACATATACCTCACTTTAAAGCAGCAAAGTATCTTACCTCCAATGCTGAGTATTTAGCATTTATAGAGGATGATGGTTATGGAAATGATGAGTATTGGTGTAGCGAGGGTAGGGCATGGCGTGACTATGCTAAGGTGAATATGCCTTTGTTTTGGCAAAAGAATGGTGATACATATATGTTGCGTACTTTAAGTCGTGAAATACCTCTGCCTCTTTCTTGGCCAGTAGAGGTTAACCACTTAGAAGCTGCTGCTTTTTGTAAATGGAAAAGTAAAAAAGTAGCTGCAAATATTACACTACCTACAGAAGATGAATACGTAAGATTACGTGATGTAAGTAGAGTACCTGCTTATTTAGAATGGGTAGAAAGAAATCTAAACATAGCAAATATAAATCTGGAAAATGTGGCGTCTTCTGTGCCTGTAAATACCTATAAACATGGAGAGTTTTATGATCTTATTGGTAATGTATGGCAGTGGTCACGTACGCCTATTTATCCTTTTGAGGGTTTTAAAGTGCATCCGATTTATGATGACTTTACTGTACCCATTTATGACGGAAAACATAACCTTATAAATGGTGGTTCATGGATAAGCTGTGGAAACCTAGCCACACAAAAAAGCCGTTACGGTTTTAGAAGACATTTCTACCAGCATGCTGGATTTAGATACATAGAAAGTAATTACGAGGAGAAAGTAGTGACAGATTATTATACAACAGACAGCATCATCGCACAGTATTGCCATTTTGGTTGGGGAGAGAATGCATTAGGCGTTGAGAATTACCCGAGTATTTGTGCGAGCATTGCACTAGAATACATGAAAGACAAACCAAGAGGAAAAGCTTTAGATATAGGTTGTGCAATAGGCAGAAGTTCGCTTGAGCTTGCACGTGGTTTTGATGAAGTCATAGGTGTAGACTTTTCTGCACGTTTTATACAAGAAGCACAAACACTTATAGACAATGGCGTGCTACGCTATGTGATGCCAAGTGAAGGTGAGCTAGAGACTTTTCATGAAGTAAACTTAGGTCATTTTGGGCTTGAAAATGAAGCTAAAAAGGTCTCTTTTTGGCAAGCAGATGCCTGTAATTTAAAGCCAAGTTATAAAGACTTTGACCTTATATTTGGAGGTAATCTTATAGACAGACTCTATGACCCTAAAAAGTTTTTAGATGCCATGGCAGACCGCATAAACAAAGGGGGACTACTTATACTTACTTCACCTTATACATGGCAAGAAGAGTCCACGCCTAAAGACAAATGGATAGGTGGCTATAAACGTGATGGTGAGAATGTAAGTACATTACAAGGACTTGAAGAGATACTTGGCACTGACTTTAGTTTAGTAGATACCAAAGATGTGCCATTTGTCATACAAGAGACAGCACGAAAGCACCAGTATACAGTAGCACAGATGACAGTGTGGGAGAAAAAATAGTCATGTTCAAAGCTATCAATCGTCAAGGTACATTTAGCACTAAATATGATGATGCAAAGAAAAAGTTTGGTACAGATGACTTACTTCCTTTATGGGTAGCCGATATGGATTTGGCTTCGCCTCTTTGTGTGCAAAATGCATTACAAAAAAGAGCACAACACTCTGTATATGGATATACGGTATACCCTCCTGAATATTATGACTCTATACAAAAGTGGATGCTAAAACGCTTTTCTTGGCAGATAGAAGAAGAGTGGGTAGTACCTTGTTATGGTGTAGTCCCTTCCTTAAATTTTGCTATTAGTGCATATAGTAATGAAGGCGACAGCATCATTGTTCAGACTCCTTTGTATCCACCTTTTGTGAAGTCTATAACAGCTAAGAATAGGGTAGTTTTAGACAATACTTTGGTGTATAAAAATGATGTATATACGATAGATTTTGAAGACTTTAGAGTGAAAGCGAAAAAGGCAAAACTCTTTTTACTCTGTTCTCCTCATAACCCCACCGCTCGGGCATGGAATAAAGATGAACTAGAGCAGATGATTGATATTTGTTTGGAGCATGATGTACTTGTAGTCTCTGATGAAATACATGCTGATATTGTGTATGATAAAGTACATCACATACTGGGGTCTTTTGAAAAAATGGAACAACACTGTGTCATACTCAATGCCCCGTCAAAAACATTTAACATAGCAGGACTCAATACCTCTTATGCTATTATTCCAAGTCAAAAATTACGTAAAGCGTATAGGGTAGAACAAAATAAGTCTGGCATTACAAATGGAAACCCTTTTGGTATAGAAGCATTGATAGCAGCATACAATGATGGAGATGCGTGGCTTGAAGCACTCAAAGAACATTTAAAGAAGAATATAAGGTATATAAGTCATTATTTACATGAAGAAAAGATACCTATAGTACCTGTAAAAACAGAAGCAACATTTTTAATATGGTTAGATTGCAAAGGATTAGGCTTGAATGAAAAAGAGTTAGTCGATTTTTTTATGGGTGATGCAAAACTTGGACTTAATAATGGTTTAGATTTTGGTAGAGCAGGAGAAGGGTTTATGCGTTTAAATATTGGGACATCTAATGAAGTTTTAGAAGAGGCTATGCAAAGACTTTTACAAGCATATAGGAGAAGAAATTGAAATTTATATTTATAATATATTTTGTACTAACAATGGGAGTCTATGCTTTACCGCAAGCCATAGAGACATTTATAAAAAAATCCACTATACCTAAAAAAGATATGAGTATTTACATTAAAGAGGCGGGAGCACATGGAAAAGAAGTAGTCTCTTTAAATGCAAATACTACAAGAACACCTGCTTCAGTCATTAAGGTTATGTCGACGTATGCAGCTGCTTTGAAACTGGGTTTTGACTACCGTTTTCCTACAAAATTTTATAGTATAGGAAGACTAAGTAAAGGGGTCTTAAATGGAGACCTTTATATAAAAGGTTTTGGTGACCCTACGTTAAAATCTAAAGATTTAGTCGATATTGTTAAGCAATTAAAAGCTATAGGGATTAAAAAAATAAATGGTAATCTTATTATAGATCGTTCTTTTTTTAGAGTAGGCACTAAAAATAATTCAGGTTTTGATGAGCATACGCATAGCCCCTATAATGCCATGCCAGATGCCATGATGTATAATGAACGCATCAGTACTATTTGTGTCATGCCCAAACGTAATGATGTACGTAAAAAAGAGAAAGATGGTAGTTATCAGCTTATCAATAAGCTTCAAGCGGTTAATAAACCTTGTAAAGGACGTTATTCGTGGCCAGGATTCACAATTAAGAGTAATGAAGTCATACCAAAAGTTGTTTTGCAAGGTAAGATATCAAAACATTGTAGACAGCAAAATATATGTAAAGTGATTACAAAACCCTATTTGTCTTTTTACTATGCTTTTAAAGATACACTAAAGAAACATGGTATTAAAGTCAACGGTAATATGCGTTTGCGTAAGGTACCTCAAAGAGCAACACTACTTTATACGCATTATTCACAGCCTTTAGAAAAGATTATCTCTACTACGGCAAAGAAGAGTAATAACCTTTTTGCAAGACATTTTTTACTTCTTTTAGGGGCTAAAATGTATGGTGCCCCTGCAACGCTTAGTAAAGGTCGTAGAGCTGTAGAGAATATTTTGAAACAAAATAAGGCACTTGCCAAAGGCAGATTAGAAATAGACAATGGCTCAGGACTTTCTCGTACAGCAAAACTTTCTGCTAAGATGCTTGCATATATGTTTGACAATGCCTATAAACGTTACGGTCAAAGATGGATGGACACACTTTCTGTTGCTGGTGTGGATGGCACCATCAAAAAGCGTTTTCGTGGCACTGTAGTAAAAAACAGAGCATGGATGAAAACAGGCACACTTAAACGTACTAAAAACATAGGTGGGTATGTGAGAAGTACTACAGGACAGCTTTACGAGGTGGTCATACTGGTACAAAGCAGAAGAGGAAACTGGAGAGCATCACAACTACAGAATGATATACTTACTTGGCTTGTGAAGTATAAGGGATAAACTATAAATCCAAGTTTTTCTTAATCCTACTAAGTGTTACAGGTGTCACACCTAAAAATGATGCGATATGATACTGTGATAGTCTTTTACACAGCGCAGGCATGTCTCTTTTTAATTTTAGATAGTGTTCTTTATGTGAATGTGTTAATAAATTAGATTTAAAGATAAATAATTTGTGGGGGTTTGTAAGATACGAAGTATTAAATCTTAAATTTTGTGGTTTCCTTAGCACGGCACTATAAAAAGATAGAAACTGATTTGGAAAATAAACTTGATGAATTGGGTAAGGAGGATTAGATGGTAGAAATAATTGCTTTAGTATTGGCAGGTATGACCATGGCTTTGTTAGTGTATGTTGCAAAACAAGATGCAACTTCATGGAAATAACACAAGTAGGGTCAAGTTGTTGTAAATCTAGGTATTAAATCCTAAATACATAGTTTTGACATATCGAGATGACTTAGATATAGTAGTTATAAACATAAAGGAGCCTAGATATGTCAGTAGCAGAAATACTCCATTATACCTATGATGACTATTGTCAATGGGAAGGTGAGTGGGAACTTATAGAGGGGATACCTGTTTCTATGGCTCCTGCACCTGTGAAGATACACCAGCAGTTAGCAGGGGGTATTTTCATGCTACTCAATCAGAGTATGAAAGATAATTGTTCAGCGTGTGAAGTACTGTATGAAGTAGACTGGAAAATTAATGAAGAGACTATCTTAAGACCTGACATTGTTTTGGCATATGAAGATGAAGGAAAATCTTACTTAACCAAAGCACCTAAAATCATGTAGAGGTGCTTAGCACTTCAACAGCCAAAAAAGATGAAACTATAAAGTTTGACATCTATGAAGCAGAGGGTGTACAGTGCTATATACTTGTTTACCCAGATGACCTTAGAGCCAAAGTCTATAGTCTGAAAGAGGGCAAGTATATCAAAGTGGGAGACTTTACCCATGAAGTGTTGGACTTTGTTGATTTAGCTTGTGACCTTGAATTGGATTTTGCAAAAGTGTTTAAAAAGTTTAGAACATAAAGATAGAAAATCTAAAAGTTGACAATAGTTAAATTTTGATATAATTTCTCAAAAATTAGGGACACTATGCACTTTGAAACCTACCCTTTTGAGAAATTGGCTACACTTCTAAAAGATATTACGCCAAATGACAGCTATAGTGAGCTTTCTTTAACCATAGGTGAGCCACAGTTTGCCACACCAGAGTTTATACTCGATGCACTTAATGTACATGCACCTTTACTCAATAAGTACCCTAAAACAGCAGGAGAATCTGTACTTCGAGATGCTATGCTTAAGTACAATAAACAACGGTTTGATATAGCCTTGGATAATAGTCAAATCATACCAACCTTTGGAACGAGAGAAGTACTTTTTAATTTTCCTCAGTTTCTACTACATGATGTAAAAAACCCTGTGATGGTATTTCCCAATCCTTTTTATCAGATATATGAAGGGGCAGCTACAGCGTGCAGGGCAGAAGTGATTTACTTAAACCTTAATGCCTCTAATGATTTTCAGCCTGTAGTAGAGGAGGAAACTTTAGTTAAAGCAAACTTTGTGATACTTAACTCACCTAACAACCCAACAAGCTCGGTCATGTCCATGAATGACTTGAAGAAATGGGTAGGGCTATCCCTTAAACATGATTTTGTTTTAATGAATGATGAGTGTTATGCTGACTTGTATCTGAATGAACCACTACCATCTTTACTCAATGCAAGTCTAGAAGTGGGTAATGATGATTTTAAAAATATTTTGGTGATTAACTCCATTTCTAAACGTTCTTCTGCTCCAGGACTTCGTTCTGGGTTCATCGCTGGAGATGCAGACATACTTAAAGCCTATATGGTTTACAGAACCTATGTAGGTTGTGCCTCACCACTTCCTTTGCAACATGCAGCAGCCGTTGCATGGGCCGACCAAGAACATGTGGCTGTCTTTAGAGAAAAATATAAGAAAAATTTTGCATTGGCTAAAGATATTTTAGGCCTAGAAGCACCAGAAGCTACATTTTATATATGGTTAAAGGTAGAAGATGAGATAGACTTTACAGTGAAGCTTTATAAAGAGTATAATCTTAAAGTTATACCTGGATCTTTTTTAGGCAGAGTGGGTGAGGGTAAAGAGTATGTGAGGCTTGCACTTGTATATGAAGCAGAGAAAACAAAAGAGTGTTTACAACGTATAAAATCATGTTTGGAGAATCAATAATGGAAAATGAACCAGAGATACATGTAGAAGAACTCAAAAAAGACGAAGCGTTTTTAGCCAATATCAAAAAACTTGAAGTTGAGTGTAAAGAAGAAGAAAGTATCGCTAAAGGTTATCAGTTGTTGGATGCACAGCTTATCATAGAAGCTCCAGAAGATGAAATCAATGAAATCTTTACCTTCATTGTCAATACTGCATTTGATAGATTGGCAGAAAAACTCTCTACATTTGCTACTTTTACTATGGAAAATGAAGAAGAGAGAGCAGCTGCACGGGCTATTTATGAACATGGTATGCAACGTTATAGTGAGAATGATGCAAAAGGTGCCAAAGAGATATTTCTTATTTTAAGTCACAGTGTTGATAAATACTCATTAAAAGATGCGATGTTGCTTCATGCAGCTGTAGTGATATCGGGGAAGAGTTTTGATGCGTTTATAGATACTGTTGTAGATGTGAGTAAAGTAGATGAAACTGACCCGTTAGCATTTTTTGTTCAGACATTTACACAGTCTATACCTCAGATGTTTGAAGTGTACGAAAAAGAAGTAAAAGTTGCAAGAGAAGAGATACGTGTTTTTGCAGACTCACAGGAGAAATAAAGAATGATACATACATCTATGAAAAGAAGCATTAAAATGCAGTGCAAGAGGAGTTAGAAAATGATGAATACATCTGAGCCGATAGGTGAAGCTTTAGTGAGTGGAATTAAAACTGAGCTTTGCTCAGTTTTAAGGAGATAGATATGAGTAAAATACACTTTATAGGCATAGGCGGTATAGGACTCTCTGCTTTGGCAAAATTTTTACATAATGATGGACATAAGATTTCAGGTTCAGACATTAAGCAGACAGAAATTACCAATGACTTGAGCGTTAACTTTGATGCTAAAATTACTATACCCCATCATGAGGATGCTGTAGAAGGCGTAGATAGTATCATATACTCAGCAGCTGTGCGTCCTAACAATCCTGAATATGTGAAAGCAAAAGAGCTTGGTA